>ENA-OQJT01000071-OQJT01000071.1-human-gut-metagenome-genome-assembly--contig:-NODE-71-length-22057-cov-1.673142_pt1 | contig 22057 bp, 25 predicted proteins | sample MGYA00242612_ERZ504779 | MGnify/ENA primary metagenome ERZ504779 (study PRJEB26092, sample SAMD00036366) | human gut metagenome | host: Homo sapiens | study: EMG produced TPA metagenomics assembly of...
CTTTTGACAGGAAAATTGAGCGATGTTATGACTGCATGGAGCATTTTTAATTTCATGGTACAGTTATCAGTTCAGATATTGTTCCATGAATAATTCAGGTTTAATTAAAAAAAATACACCTTTATAAAAAATTTCACCCTTTTTAATATAAAAAATATGCTATGATACAAATGAAAAGTGAAAAGGATTTCATGGCCGTTAAGGCAGAAAGAGGTGAAAAGAATGAGTACAATGAACATTACTTTCAAACACCCGGATGAGATTATTGATTTCTTGAACACAGTATGTAAATTTGACTTTAACATGGACATGAGAAGAGGACGGGCAGTAGTAGATGCGAAGTCATTACTTGGAATCATGAATCTGGGATTGAATAACGTGATTGAACTGCAGATGTATGCAGATGATTGCACAGAACTTGAAAGACAGCTAGAAAGATTTGTAGCATAAAATGGAACATAAAAATGGGATGTCGGGCATTTGTTCGGCATCTTTTTTGTTCTGGATAGATCAGAAGGGGAATAATTACCGCGTATAGTAATAGAAATTGTGGATAAGATTTTATTTTACATAAACAAATACTTGTAAATCAAGGCTTCCTCTACTATAATGAAGAACAGAAAAAAATATATAGATAAAGCAAGTAGTTTTGATTGGATTTTACAGGAGGGAAGATTTGAAGAAAGAATTAGTGATTGTCCTTGACTTTGGTGGACAGTATAACCAGCTGGTTGCAAGACGTGTCAGGGAGTGTAATGTATATTGTGAAATTTATTCATATAAGACAGATATTGAAAAAATCAAAGCAATGAATCCGAAAGGAATCATTCTCACAGGCGGACCGAACAGCTGTTATGAGCCGGATTCACCGACTTATTCAGAAGAACTGTTCAAGCTTGGAATTCCGGTTCTCGGACTTTGCTATGGCGCACAGCTGATGTCTCATGTACTTGGTGGAAAAGTTGAGCGTGCAGATGTAAGAGAATACGGTAAGACAGAAGTTATTATTGATAAAAAAGACTCCAAAGTATTTGAGGGTGTTTCAGAGACAACAACATGTTGGATGAGCCATTTTGATTATATTTCAAAGATTGCTCCGGGATTTGAAATTACAGCACACACTGCTGACTGTCCGGTTGCAGCAGCTGAGAACGCAGCTGAGAAACTGTATGCAATCCAGTTCCATCCAGAAGTACTTCATACAGTAGAAGGAACAAAGATGATCAACAACTTTGTAAAAAATGTATGTGAATGTGCGGGCGACTGGAAGATGGATGCTTTTGTTGAGAATACAATTGCAGAGATCCGCGAGAAGGTTGGAAACGGAAGAGTATTGCTCGCATTGTCAGGTGGGGTTGACTCTTCAGTGGCAGCAGGACTTCTTTCCAAAGCCATTGGAAAACAGCTTACTTGTGTATTCGTAGATCACGGACTTCTTCGTAAAAATGAAGGAGATGAAGTTGAGGCAATCTTCGGACCAGAAGGACAGTTTGACCTGAACTTTATCCGTGTAAATGCGCAGGAAAGATATTATAACAAACTTGCAGGCGTTACAGATCCAGAAGCAAAACGTAAGATCATCGGTGAAGAATTCATCCGTATCTTCGAAGAAGAAGCAAAGAAGATCGGTACTGTTGAATTCCTTGCACAGGGAACAATTTATCCGGATGTTGTAGAAAGTGGTCTTGGCGGAGAATCCGCAGTGATCAAATCTCATCATAATGTAGGAGGACTTCCGGATTTTGTAGATTTCAAAGAAATCATTGAGCCGCTTCGTGATCTTTTCAAAGATGAAGTTCGTAAAGCAGGACTTGAGCTCGGACTTCCTGAAAGACTCGTATTCCGTCAGCCATTCCCAGGACCGGGACTTGGAGTACGTATCATCGGCGAAGTAACAGCTGAGAAAGTTCGTATCGTTCAGGATGCAGATGCTATTTATCGTGAAGAGATTGAAAATGCCGGACTTGATAAGACAATTGGTCAGTATTTTGCAGCACTTACGAATATGAGAAGCGTTGGTGTTATGGGTGATGAGAGAACTTATGATTATGCTGTAGCTCTTAGAGCTGTTAATACGATTGATTTCATGACTGCAGAGGCAGCGGAGATTCCGTATGAAGTTCTGAATAAGGTGATGAGCAGAGTTATAAATGAAGTTCGCGGGGTGAATAGAATATTCTATGATCTGACGAGTAAGCCACCGGGAACGATTGAGTTTGAATAGTTGGAGAAGTTGTACGTTCATCAAATACTGCACACACTTATTGTGCAGCGAATAATACTAAAAATCGGACTACATCGAATGATAATCGTCTGATGATTTACTATCAAGGAATGAAACTTTACATCCCAGATGAATTTCAGTCAGATGCACTTTTACAGCTTTTACGCACATTGAAAAAGTTATGATGAAACGCATTGCAGAAGGCGCAAGCCGCATTTTTCTTGCCTGCGGCAGTACAGATTTCCGAAAACAGATTCCCGGATTAGTTGCAATGGTTACTCTTAATTTTAAGTTGGATCCGTATAATGATGATTATGTCTTTATCTTTTGTAACAGAAAGAGGGATGCCATAAAAGTCTTACATTATGATTGCAATGGTTTTGTGCTGGCAACGAAAAAGCTGTTGGACGATATGAAATTTCAATGGCCGAAAACAGCTGATGAAGTAAAAGAGATTACTTTCCAACAAGTCGAATGGCTTCTGCAGGGATTGGAAATCGAACAGAAAAAGGCTCATCATCAGGTGAATATAAACGTAAAAAATTGTTGCTTTTAATCTTCGTGATAACGCTATAAAAAAGAGCGTAAAAAGCTTATAAAATCGGCATTTTTTAGTGCTGTAATTCCTGCAAAACAGTAGAGAAATACCGTGAAAAATGGTATAATATTCTTATTGAAAATGAAAAGGAAAATGGCATGACAGAACACGAAGAATTACTGATGTTGAGAGCTCTTGCAGCAAAACAGGCGCAAGAACTGGAAAACAAGAATAAGATCATAGAAAAGCAGGATGCAAAGATTAGAAAACAGAATATCCAGATTGATAACATGATCCAGGCTCTGCTTCATGCTAGAAAAAAGTTATTTGGCCCATCTACTGAAGTTTCTAAACAGGTAGATGGGCAGTTGTCGTTGTTTGAATCTACTCAAGAACTTGCAGAGCAGCTGAATCTTTCAAAAACAAAAATCGCCGTGAAGCCACATGAGCGGAAACCTCGTCAGCCGGGAATCCGTCAGGAAATGCTGGCCGGGCTTCCAGAAGAAATCGAAGAATATGTGATTCCAACAGATGAAACATGCGGGATCTGTGGTGGTAAGATGAAGGTGATCAGCAAGAAGCTAGTACGCACAGAAGTTGAATACAGACCTGCTAAGATTGTTGTGAAACATGTAGTTCAGCAAATCGCAAAGTGTATGGAGTGTGGTAAACCGGGAAGCCCAAATGAGAAGAGCAATTTTCGGAAAGCTTCTGTTCCAGTATCACCACTGGCTCATTCCATTGCAACGCCATCCCTGGTTGCCCAGGTAATGTATCAGAAGTTTGCGATGGGACTTCCACTTTCCAGACAGGAAAGAGACTGGTACCGATTAGGTTTGGTATTGTCCCGGAGCAATATGGCAAACTGGGTGATCCGATGCAGTCAGGACTGGCTGGAACCTGTTTACTGGCGGATTCATGAAAAGCTTCTGGAATGTGGGCTGATTCACATGGATGAGACTAGAATCCAGTGCAACAAAGAAGAAGGAAAACGTCCAAGCAGTGATTCCTTCATGTGGGTAATGCGAAGCGCAGCGAGTGAAGCGATTCAAGCTGCATTCTTCTATTATTCACGTACCCGTAGTGGTGATAACGCCAAAATGTTGCTGGAGGGATTTAACGGTTATCTGATCACAGATGCTTACGCTGGTTATGACAAAGTGCCGGATATAAAAAGAGCATTATGTTGGTCACATGCTCGAAGATACCTGATAGAAAGCATCCCGTTAGATGCGAAAGGAAAAGAAATCCCGGGATCCAAAGGAGCAGAAGGAAGAGAATATATCGACCTTTTGTTTAAAGTCGAAAAAGAGATCAATGACCTTCCTGCTGAAGAGAAGAAAAGAAAGCGTCAGGATGCTTCCGAGCCGATCCTAGAGGCTTTTTGGTCATGGGTTGAAGAGACCTCTGCCATGTATACCTCAAACGAGAAACTCACCAAGGCACTTGGATACTGTCAAAATCAGAGAAAATATCTTGAAACATTTCTCGAAGACGGACGTATCCCGCTGAGTAATAATTATTGTGAAGCAAATATAAAACCATTCGCAACAGCAAGAAGAGCCTGGCTGTTCGCTGACACACCACGAGGTGCGTTCGCAAACGGAGTTTTATATACTCTGGTTGAAACTGCCAGAGCGAATGAGCTGGATGTATATGAATATTTAAAATATCTACTTTTAGAAATGCCAAACAATCATCATCAGGAAGACCCGACTGTGATCGATCGGTTATTGCCATGGTCTGAAGACTTCCAGAACAATGCTATTTGAAAAAGAGACGTAAAAAGTGCCTCCATTGATGATGCGGCTAGTATAGCAGAAAAACTGCTGTAATACTAGTGCGTCATGTTTTGAGGCACTTACTTTCCTTTATAGGATTGCATTTTCATTGCATTATTTTTCTTCAACTGTTCTGTGATAGATTGCTGTATGTTGATTGCTGGTATAATTAGCAATGCTTTCAGTAGCAGATTGTACTTGTAATATTCCAGTCAGCTTTTTAGCAACTTCAAGATTCGTATTTGGATACAGATGACCATAAGTGCCGAGTGTTGTCTGTATTTTTTCATGTCCTAAACGTTCCTTGATAAGTAAAGGATTTTCGCCCATGCTGATAAGCAATGAAGCGTGTGAATGTCGCAAGGCATGAATTTTAATACGATGAACACCTGCTAAATTTGACAACTTTTCCAAAGCTCTGGGAAGCGTTGTTTTACTGGTTGGAGTTCCGTTATAACTTAGTACAAGTGGACAATCGGGAAGAACCTGTTGCTGAACACTTTGCCAAGCCTTTAGCTCATTGAGTGTATCTGAATCAATATAAATAGTACGGATACTTGCCTGTGTTTTCGGCTCAACGAATTTATAGTCCGTCATTGTTCGGTAATATAATGTTTTGGTAATGCTAAGCAAGCCTGTTTCAAAATCTATGTCTGACCAATGTAATGCTGACGCTTCGCCAATTCGCATACCAGTCATAAATAATAACCAGAACGATATAAACAGATAATGTTCATAATAGTCTTTCTTACAGAGTAAGGAAATAACCTTTTGAAATTCTTCTAATGTCCAGAAATCAACTTTGGTTTTCTTGCTTTTGATATTGCCTATCATACGAGAAGGATTTTTCTTCGCAATTCCAAGAACAATAGCTCTGTCGAATGCGATAGAAAGCATTCCCTGTACGATACGAATGTAATTAGGGCTAAAATCTTTTGCAAGTTTCAACTGCCAGTTTTGAACATGGATAGGTTCGATTTCGTCTGTTTCCATTTTGTAGAAATAGGAAAAATGTTTCTTGATGGTAGTAGCACGATTAAGATAAGTGCTTTCTTTTACCTGTGTTTTATACCATGGCAGGTAGGTTTCTTCTATAAATTGCTGAAAAGAAACGCTATCTTTTTTTGTTGTTAATTCTTCGGTAGAAGCTAACACCAGTTTTGAATATTCTTCCTTTGCTTCTTTTTTCGTTCTGAATCCACTTCGGTATTTCTGTATCTGTTTTCCGGTAATGGGATTGTAGCCTAAATTAGCTCTGAAATAATAAGTTCCGTTATCTGCTTTCTTAATAGGGTCTTTTGCCATGATTTCACTCCTTACATGATATGCAAGAAGTACAATCAATTTCTCAACAACAATCTCTGGAAGCTCACAAAAGGATACTTCCTTTGCCTGTCGTCTGGCTAATTCCTTGCGGTAGTTACGGACAATGCCTTTCACAACCTTTTTGAGCTTACAGTCAAACTGACACTGTATTGTCTTTTGGAAGTCTGATGGTTTCAAAATCACACCCCCCTTTCTCTATAAAGTGAAAAGTATGTATCCCTCTTTCCGCACCATATCTGTACGGCAGGGTGTGATTTGTTGCAGGATTGAAAAAGTTTTTTGTAAATATGAAAACAGCCTATTTGCATCAATAACAAATAGACTGTTTTTAAAACATCTGATATATGAGTTTTTAATTCATGTTCAAGGACTGATGATGTACTAAGAAAAAAACGGAATAAATTCGGTTGTTGGTATAGACTGCCTGTTTTACTTAGAATCACAAATTGCTCCTTGACCAGAGCAATCCTGTGAAAATAGAAACAGGACAGCTCTGGTTATACCAAAACCGTCCCTATATTTTTGGACATTATAAAAGAGATTACCCACAGAACGGTTTTTTTTTTATTTACCGAACTAGGTAATACTTTATTTGAATTTATAGTGCATATAATATGAGTTTTTAATACATTCTAATCGCATAACATGAAGTATAAACTCATGCTAGGTGATTAAAAATGAGAAAAAAGAAAGATACACACAGCTTTGATTTTCGTCCTTTAGGACTGGCAATCAGAGAAGCCAGAGAGAAAGCAGGGCTTTCCAGAAATGATTTAGGCGATAAAGTCTTTTACGGAGAACGTCATATCGCAGATATTGAAAATATCGGAAAACACCCTAGCTTTCAGTTATTCCATGATTTAGTTACAATGTTCAATATATCTGTTGACGAGTATTTCTATCCAGCGAAGAATGTTGAGAAAAACACAGCCCGCCGTCAGATAGATTCGTCACTTGATTTATTGAGTGATAATGAATTAAAAATCATTCAAGGTACGATTGACGGTATCTTGAACAGCAGAGAGAATAAGAAGTGATTTGCTTCTTGTTTTCTCTGTTTTCCTATACAGATTCTTCAACATTTATTTGTTGATCTGCTCCGCAGGCAACAAATAAGAGCCGACTATCCTTATTTCTTTATCGTAAATTTACTTGTTACACAGTAATGAAAAAAGCCAATAGTTTGTAACTGGACTTTACAAACTATTGACTTTACATTTTGATGTCCACTCTTCAATGAATTATCATACGAATATATCTTCAATACTTTATAATTCAAGAGTAATAATAAGGCTATTGGCATGTACTTTTGCAACAATATTTCCGCCAAGAATGGCAACAAGTGTTTTTACTACCGCAAGTCCCAATCCTGTACTTCCATTATGTCTTGATTTATCGCCTGTATAAAAACGGTCAAAAAGTCGATTGCAATCAATTTCTGAACTGTCACTCATTGGATTTTCAATGGTAAATATAATATTATTATTTTCTTTCTCCATAAGTGTTATTTTTATCGTTCCAACAGAATACTTAATTGCATTTGTCAACAGATTTTGTAAAATTCGTTCTACCATATTTTTATCAGAATATACGTATATTGAATAATCTGGGAGATTTATTTCGGGTAAAATATTCTCCTTTTCTAATGCAACGGCATTTTCCGTAATTAAATTTATTAACATATTAGATATATTAAACTTTTCTTTTTCTGGAACTGTCTGCTGTTCCTCCAAAATAGAAAGGTCATAGAATGTTTCTACCAATTCTTTCATTTTTTCGGCTTTGCTAAAAATCACTTTTACACGCTGTGCTTGACTGGATTCCAAATTTTCTTTTTGCAATAATTGTAAATGACCAAGAATGACTGTAAGAGGTGTACGCAAATCATGTGATATATTAGCAACAGATTCTTTTAAATACTCTTCATTGCGTAATACGCCTGCAACAGCCTGTCGTTGTCTGATATTATATTGATTCAATATACCAGCCAGTCTTTCTAAATCTTTATCAATCAACGAAATGTCTAACATCTGCTGTGAATTTCCAGAATTCAATTCATTAACTTGATCCGCAAGATTACGGATTTGTTTTTTTAATTGAATATATCGAAATAGCAGTATTACTAAAAATATTGTTATGATAATTAAAATCCATTCTATGTTAGACATTTTCTCCACCTATTTAAAATCACATTTACAAAATTTTATCCACGAAAGCAATACCAATATACCAGACCATATACATCCTACTAAAATAGCTATCGGTTGAAAAAAGGTTTTCATGCTGACAACGATTCTGATTTGATAAGTAGGTAAAAAACCGACTGGTAATCTCAACATCATTCCATAGCCAAGATATAAGCTAAGACCAAAAATAATAATTACTGTAACCGAAGTTGCTTTTACAGCATCCTGTAAATAGCAACAAATAAGTATTGCAATTAGAAATATCGCACTATTAAGCAGACAAGAATAAATGATTGCTTTTATAATATTGTAAAAAAACATTCCCACGTCTGCAACACCAAAGCGTCCAAATTCCCTTATGCACCCTGAAACTGGATAGACAAGAGCCATAAGATTAAAAGCAATTAAATACGATATTATTTTACTTGTAAAAATTTGTTTTCTGGAATGTCCAGCACTGACCTCTAAGTTTATTGTTCTCTTAGAAAATTCCTGTCCTAAAATCAATGCAAGTATAGCCGACATGATGATAAGAAGAAACGTAGAATCATACACCATTCCATTAAAAATATCAGCAAGAGAAGAAGCAATTTCTTCTGTCGATCCCATGACCTCTGTAACATAAGTATCTGCTGTAAAAAATCCTAAAATAAATATTCCAATCATACCACACCAGTAAATAGAATTATGTAACAACTGATATTTTTCCAGTTTTAATAATTTATCCATAAAAAACACCTCCGGTTATTTCAAGTCTGTATGTAAAAAACACTACCTGCAATGAAATATAAAATAAAATTCCATAAAAAATCTACAAGCAAGCAAAAGTTTGTCGAATAGACCTTTTGCAATGAAATTAACCTAAGTTGTCCCATTGGTATTATTCTGCTGATTATTTGTGCAGATTCACTGTTCAGCAAAAAAATCATAACAAAAAATAAAACCATTGAAACTGTCAGTGTTTTCCCCATATCACGAAAAATAAAAGCAAAAAATATCGGTAATGCACACAGTGTTATCATGGCAAACAGAGTTAGTAAAACCATAGTATATGTGCTATCATTCCAAAAAAAGTTTTTCTCCAATATAAAAATTGACTAATAATTCCATGTACAAATAATGGAAATACCAGAATGATAATACAACCTATTTGAGATACAATTAACTTTACTCTAAATATAGAACTTCTTTTATGTCCGGCAGTAATATAAGTATTTAAAGTTCTTCCACTAAAATCACTTCCAATGAACAATGCTATAAACACTATAATCAAAAAATAGAGTAACGGAATATTGTATAATGATGCCATAATTAAGTTTGAAGAGCGTTCTTTACTATCTAACAGCAATATGCTACTTAAAAGGAGATTGAATATTCCAATTCCCCAAAAATACCAACTGTGAAACAACTTATATAACTCAGTTTTTAGGAGATTTGACATCTTTTGTTCCTCCTATTTTGCTCAAAAAATAGTCCTCCAAAGTATCGCCAGATACAGAAAGTCCTGTTACAAGAATGTGCGATTCTGCCAAAGCAGACGCAACTGTCTCTAAATCATTCAAATAATCATACAAACGAATTATGCCATCTGGCATTAGTTTAAAGTTATCTGTATGAAGATTCTCTTCCAAAACCAGAACCGTTTTCTGAACATCTGTTGTTTTAATTGCTATATGTCGTTTACACCGTTCATTTAATTCATAATCAGAAATCTCTTCTATAATTTTTCCATGGTCAATCAGAATAAATTCTGATGCTGTTTGATACAATTCTTCTAAGATATGGCTTGAAACCAAAATGGTCATACCATATTCTTTATTCAAAATTTTTAATAAATTTCTAATTTCTACAATTCCAGCAGGGTCAAGACCATTGATAGGTTCGTCTAAAATCAATAGTTCTGGTGTATTTAAAAGTGCAATCGCTATCCCCAATCGTTGACGCATACCTAATGAAAAATTGCGGACACTCTTTTTACCTGTATCTTGCAATCCAACCATATCTAATGTCCTTTTAATAACTGATTTATCTGGTATGCCTCGTTGAATACGCTGTACTTCCATATTTTGATAGGCAGTCATTGACGGGAATAGAGCAGGCGTTTCAATCATACTTCCAATTCGTTTACGCTGTTTCTGCAATTCTTCTGTTCCAGAATTTCCCCATAAAGAAAGTGTACCACTTGTTGGAAACGCAAGCCCTGTGACTAATCTTAAAAAAGTAGTCTTACCTGCTCCGTTTTGACCAATAAATCCATAAATTTTTCCTTTTTTTATTTGTAAATTTATGTGGTCTAATGCTAATGTTTGTTTATATTCTTTGGTTAAAGACTTTGCTTCTAAAATAATTGAACTCATATCCCAAACCTCCTTTACTTAAACCAGTATAACGGGCAATTTTAAAGAATTTCTTAAATCGTAATGAGAAAAGTTAAAAAAATAATAAAGCTAAGGAACGTTTAATCCTTAGCTTTATGTAGGCGGTAGCCAATGCCCCAAACAGTATCAATAAATTCTGTATCAGAGCATATCGCTTTTAATTTATTGCGTAAATTACTGATATGAACATTAAGTGTATTATCTTCAGCAATATATTCTGTATCCCAAACACTTTGAAAAAGATTCGATTTTGAAAATACTTTATCTGGATATTTCATCAACAATTCTAAAATGCCAAATTCTTTAGCGGTTAAGGATAATTCTATTCCATTCAAAAATGCTGTATTTTTCTCTAGGTCTAAAGTCAGATTGTTATATTGCAAACATTCTGTCTGGCTATTTTGAAATTGTACTCTTCGCAGATTACTTTCAATTCTGGCAAGCACTTCTTCCATATCAAAAGGTTTTGTGATATAATCGTCTGCTCCCAGACGAAGCAAGTCGATTTTATTTTGTGTAGTTTCTTTCGCTGAAATAATAATAACAGGTATCGTAAATTTCTTGCGTACATCAGATAAAATAATATCACCACTCCGATAAGGAAGCATAATATCAAGTATAATCAAATCAATTTTTTCTTTATTCAAAAAATCCAGAACATGAAGTCCATCATATTGGCAATGCACAGCATATCCTTTTTCTTTTAGAAAATCAGCCAATAACGCATTTATTTCTAAATCATCTTCAATAATCAATATTTTATTCATTAGCCTACCTCATTCCTGCAATGCTACTTTCCCATTATACATTTAAGGTTGTATTTCCTCAATACCATTGCAACCAATTATATGAGAGGGATTCTTATTTTGTCAATCTAATTGTAAGCAGAATAGTATAGATTGGATAAACAATTACCATACTATTCTGCTGTAATATTTATTCTACAATCTTCCAGTTATCGTCCTTATGTAACACAAGCTCATACTGTGAGATTTGCGTCATTTTCGACTTGTTATCCAGATATTTCACAGACACGCTGACCTTGAGGTTATCACCGTCTTCGGTAAAGACAGGGTTTACCAGTTCTGAAAATACATAGTCGCCGGATACAGGAGCAATCACACCGTCTTTGACATAGTAGGCAAGTTCCTTTTCCGTAGCTGTCGGATAGAGCTTAAAGAATGTTTCCAAGAAAGCGGTAGCGTCCTTAACTGTGTCGGAACTGACACTGACATCGGCTTCCTGTACTTTCGGGTTCATACTTTGATTTCTGTACCGACGGAGCAAGGGTAGGATTCTGGGTAATGACCATTGCACCGTCCTTATCTACATGAACGGTCACGGTATAGTTTTCTGTGACTGCCTGTGTCTGTTCTCCCTCTTTTACCTGCTGATCTACTTCGTAGGCAACGGTAAAATCGTCCGTTCCAGACTGTTCTACATTCCAGACCAGCACATTTGTAACGGTCGCACTGGTTGGTATGTCCGTTCTGATGGTATCGGCGTTCAAATCCTGTAATTCTTTGGTAAGGTATTTACTGATTTCCATTGTCCTTGCTTCAATGGCTTCCTTGCTTGTATCCCATACCGGTTAGTGTAGAAGGATACGGATTAGTTTATAATAAAGAAATTTTTAAAGATGCGGGAATCGATGCCTCTACATTGACAAGCTATGATGCGATAGATAAGGCGTTTGCTGATCTTCAGAATCAGATTGATTCTGGAAAGTTAAAGGACAAGTATCCACAGCTTGAAGCTGTTGAAGAATATGCTGCAAAGGAAACTTGGATTCCAGGACTTCATACGTTGAATGCGCCTTTGGCATGTGAGTATTCAAGTGCAACAGAATTAAGAAATTCAGATCAACTTGGTTTGAAATATGCAGATTCATTAAAGGCTCTTCTTGATTTGGAAACAAAGTATACTACATCAAAAGATGATCTTTCCAAACTAAATGCAGTGGATTATTCAAGTGAAATCGGAGGAGGTCTTGCTATCGAACGAGTTGCGGTTGTACAGCAGGGAAATTGGATTGGACCAGAATTGAGTGGAATTGATGAAGAGGTGGCAAATAAAATGGGAATTCTTCCGATTCCGTTGAAAGGGGTAAAAGAAGATTGCATTCCTACAGGAATCTCCATTTATTGGTGTATAAACAGCCAGTCAGGTGATAAAGAAAAAGAAGCATCTAAAGAATTCTTAAAATGGCTGTTTCAGTCTGACGAAGGTAAACAGATCGTTGTAAATGACTTTGGTTTTGTTCCGGCATTCAACAATTATGATGATGTTGAAATCACAGATCCGTTGTCAAAAGAAGTAAAAAGATATATTGATGAAGGGAAGACACTTCCATGGGTAATGGGAGGATTTCCTTCAGGATATGAACCAAAAGCTGCAGCAGATTTCCAAGGATATTTTAGTGGAGAATATACATTTGATCAGATGGTAGATCAGTTGAAAGCAGATTTTGTTGAATTAAAAAAATAAATTTAAGAAGTGATAGAAAGACAGGCATTCATCGGAGCTGGATGAATGCCTAAAGGTGTTAAAATGGAAAAATACAGACCGAAAATACATTTTTCAGCAGAAGATTATATTATAAATGATCCGAATGGATTGGTATATTATAAGGGTGAATATCATCTTTTTCATCAGTATAATATTAACGAGCAGATTTATTGGGGACATGCAGTAAGTAAAGATTTAGTGCGTTGGAAGAGACTACCTAAAGCTATTGCACCAGATAAAATTGGACAAATCTGGTCTGGTAGTGCGGTTGTGGATGAAGAAAATCAGCGAATGGTAGCATTTTTTACTTATAGTGAACATGAAACCAAAAGGCAAAGTCAGGGAGTAGCGTTTAGTTATGATAAAGGGCGTACATGGGAAAAATATTCTGGAAATCCGATTTTAACAGATTCAAGAGAAGATTTTCGAGATCCAAAAGTATTTCGCTATGAAGAAAAGTGGGTTATGATTCTTTCAGGTGGAGATTGTGTACTTTTGTATGAATCAAAGGATTTAATTCATTGGAATCAAATATCTTCTTTCAAAGGAAATCAAGAAAGTCATACGGGGGTATGAGAATGTCCAGATCTTTTCCCAATGATAGTTGAGACAACAGAAGAAAGGAAATGGGTTTTAACAGTAAGTGTTAATGATGGATCTCCAGCAGGTGGAACAGGAATGCAGTATTTTGTGGGAGAATTCGCTGGTCAAAAATTTATAGCAGATTCAAACCAAGAGAAAGGTCTTTGGATAGATTATGGAAAAGATTTTTATGCTGGAGTTACGTGGAATCATGTACCTAAAGACAGAAGATTGATGATTGCATGGGCTGATAATTGGCAATACAGAGATTATCTTCCAACAAGTCCGTTCAAGGGTCAGATGTCTTGTGTCCGTGAATTGAAATTAGTGCAAAAGAGAAAAAATATATTTTAAAGCAATTACCTGTTAAAGAAATGGAGTGTTTAAGAACAAATAAGCATGAAATGAAGAACATAAAGATGGGAGCGGATGAAGAGTGGACGCTGTGCGATAAGAAAGAAGTACTAGAACTAGATATATCTTATCCGATTGAAAAGATTCATGCGCAAACGTTTGGAATTAAAATTTCAACAGGAAAATATAAAGCACCTGTAGATTTTACACAGGAGTTTTTAACGATAAAACTTCTAATGGATGTTTCTCAGAGTGAATTATTTATTAATAACGGAGAGGTTGTTATGTCAAACTTACTTTTTCCGGAAGATTTTTATAAAGTTAAATTATTTGCAACAGGAGGAGATTTGGTAATTGAAAAAAGTATAATTTATGAGATGGATGAAATAATGAACCACCCGTTGGACGGGGACCTGATTTGAAGGAAATTGTTTATAAAAACATTCATCTAAAGTTGTTTGTATCCTAATCTACAAACCCTCTTACATATACAAAAGATGAAAGGGTAAAATACAGGGTGAGAGAAAAGAATTTTAGAAAATTCAAAATAACCTAAAAATTGACTTATAACATTTGCTAAGTTAAAATGAAATAAAAACAGGTAAGTAAATAGTGCTCTAGATTTCAGTGTAGATAGTTGAGAGGAAGGTGTTGGGTATGGCAAAAATAGAAAGATATATAAATGAAGATTTTGAACAGTTACTTTCCAAAATTGAGAACGGAATAATAAATGGCAGTATGTCAGCAACGTTAGAAGATGCCAGTGACTTTCAAAGTGGAACTGCGCGTTGTAGCGTTCGTGTTTTTGAGCGTTACAGCTATGCCGGAGGAAACAGAGTGAGTCTTAACATTACACTTTTTCAAAATGACAAAGACCCAGTTCAACTTTCCGCAATTACAGCGGGAGGAAGCCAAGCTGTATTTTTCAAAATTAATACATGGGGGGAAGAGGCATTTCTCGATAAGTTAATCGAGTTGTTGGATTTCGCTAATTGATAACTTTACATTTGTAGGGGCGATAAGCTGTTTATTTGAGGATACCTTCAATTATGCTGATAAAAACGGTGTAAGACGAGGATATGGTTACGAACTCATGCAGGCTCTGGCGGGCTATACCGGATGGAAATTTGAATATGTGAAATGTGACTGGTCTAACTGTTTTGATAAGATTGAAAATGGTCATATCGCAAAGCCAATCCAGGTTGATAAGTTGCTGTCGATAATATCAGAAATCATAAGACAACAAGATTAGTTTTAGTTATAGACATAGGATCATAGAGAAGTGTTGTGATATTTCACTTACTAAGACTCCTTGTCGTTGGCTGCATCATATAAAAACGCTTTTTACGTTAAAAAGTGCTGTAATTGAAGAAAAAACACGATATCATGCGAGTAACAAATCAAAATTTGGAGGCTATTGGAAATGACTGAAAGAGAAAAAATGCTAAGTGGAGAGTTATACGATCCAACAGATAAAGAATTGGAGCAACTACGCCTGAATGCGCGTAAATTAGCAAGAAAATACAATTTGACAGATGAAGATCAGCCAGAAGAGCAAGCACAGATATTGCAAGAATTACTGCCAACAACAGAGGAGCTTCCGTATTTGCAGGCACCTGTTTATTTTGATTACGGATGCAATACTTTCTTTGGAAAATTCAGTTCTGCTAATTTTAATTTTACATGTTTAGATGTATGTGAAATACATATAGGCGATAATGTGATGATTGGTCCAAATGTTACATTGGCAACTCCTATGCATCCATTATTACCTGAAGAACGCAATATCCGAAAGAGAGAAGATGGTAGTTTTTATAATCTTGAATATGCGAAACCAATAACTATAAAAGATAATTGTTGGTTGGCATCTAATGTAGTTGTTTGCGGTGGAGTCACCATAGGAGAAGGGTGTGTAATTGGTGCAGGAAGCGTTGTAACAAGAGATATTCCACCTTATAGTCTGGCAGCTGGAAATCCATGCCGGGTTATTCGTAAGATAACTGAGAAAGATCATATGCCAGATGGAATTGAAAAGAATTGAAAACTTCAAGTTTGAAAAATTGAGAAATCGTAAAATGGAAGAAAAAAGAAATGCACAGTTCTTAGCTTATCGGGAGCTGTGCATTTCTGTAAATAAATACTTTTAATTTAGCCGATTACGGCATCCTCTGCTGTAAAATGTTCCAGAGAATTTTCTTTTACCTGAATACAGATATAAGTAATTCCGGAAATATCGGATGCAAAAAACTGACGCTTTGCAGCAGGTGCGATTTTTAGCCAGTCTCCAGTTGAAAGGCTGATTTCTTCTCCATCAATTATGGCTTTGCCGTTACCTGAAAGAATTCCATAGATTTCTTCATTTTCTTTATGAGAATGAACAAATGGGACATTTGCTCCTGCAGGTAGTTCGTTTAAACTGATTTCTGCACCTGTTAAAGACAACTTTTCATGCAGCTCAATTCGGTTTTCCTTTCCAATAGTTGTTTTTGTGTAATTTGTCATAATAATACCTCCATAGTTGATTTGTAGTTTCTAATTACATGGCATTAGTATAGTGTGAGACACATACAAAAACAAGTACGCACCTTTTTGTAACTGTACACTCAAAATTGAATGTGTTACAATAGACTCGGAGGTGAGAATTATGCGAGCAAAAGAAGAATTACCGGAATGCCCAGTTGCAACAGCAGTATCTCTCATCGGAGGAAAATGGAAACTGCTGATTTTGCGTAACTTGAAAGAGCGTCCATGGAGATTCAATGAGCTACAACGAAGTATAGATGGTATTTCACAAAAGGTTTTGACGGATAGTTTAAGGCAAATGATGAGTGATGGACTGGCATATCGCCACGATTACCATGAACAGCCACCGAGAGTTGAATACGGATTAACGGAACTCGGAACAAAAATGCTTCCAATTGTTAATTCACTTGCTGACTTTGGTAACTACTATAAATCACTTATTGAACAGAAATAAGTACGTTAGTATTTGAAAAGCTCGAACAATCGGGATTTGAAAGTGAGATGTATTTTATGAAAAAGAAGATTATATTAACAATAGCATTTGTTATTAGTTTATTACCAATGTTATTAAACCAATATGGTGGAATGAAAGGTGTACAAGAGATTAGTGCTTAAGTTAAAAGACGGATTTGTTCTCTATCATGGAAGTTATTGTGAAGTAAAAGAGCCAGATCTTGCCAAATGTGCAAAGAGAAAAGATTTTGGGCAGGGATTTTATTTAACTACATCCAAGGATCAGGCGATAAGGAAGCAGACGATTTCTGCATCAGACAGTTGCTGCCCAATAAACTAAAAGATCAATATTGCTTCAAAACAGAAGCCGCTATTAAGTGTCTGAAATTTGTGAAAGGACGGAACAGAGAATTATCGCCGCACTCCTGAAACGGTCACAATGGAAATTCATTTCAATTTAAAACCAATACCGGAGCTTGGAACCATCGAAAGAGGTTCCGGCTCCCATAAATTAGAAAATCTATCAAAATTGAATCTATTTTAACCTTTTCAAGGCTCATTTCGAGCCAATATTTTACCATATATGCATTACATGCTGCATTGCAAGGCTGACTACTGTAATTCCAACCCAGCAGGAAGCACCGAGAAGGATTGGCTTTCCACCAGATTTGATTAGTTTTACAACATTGCTGTTCAGACCGATCGCAACCATAGCCATGATAATGAAGAATTTAGACAGTTCTTTCAGCGGAGCAAATACATCCGCACTTACCCCAAGACTCATGCATACAGTTGTAATGACAGCCGCAATGATAAAGTACAGGATGAACATTGGAAATGCTCTTTTTAAGCTGAACTTACCGGATGCTTTGCCGTCTTTTGCGGCTGATTTTGCACGAACCAGTGAGAGCACAAGTGTGATCGGAATGATGGCAAGCGTACGTGTCAGTTTAACTGTGACAGCAGTATTAAGTGTCTCACTTCCAAGACTCCACATGCTGTCCCAGGTAGAGGCGGCAGCAGTTACGGATGAAGTATCATTGATCGCAGTTCCGGCAAAGACACCGAAAGCATTTCCGCTAGTTGTGTCGAAGCCGAGTGCATTTCCAAGCACCGGGAAAAGTACAGCAGCGATAACATTGAAGAAAAAGATAACAGAAATCGCCTGTGCGACTTCTGTGTCATCGGCGTCAATGACAGGCGCTGTAGCAGCAATCGCAGAACCACCGCAGATGGAAGAACCGACACCAACAAGGATAGATGTGTTGGAAGGAACGTTCAGTACCTTGCGGAGCAGCCATGCAATGATCAAAGAGGTAGAAAGTGTACTGATGATAATAGGAAGAGACTGCTTTCCTGTCTGTAAGATAACTCCGAGATTCATGCCAAATCCAAGCAGAACAACAGCAGTCTGTAAAATAATTTTAGATGTCCATTTAATTCCTGATTCGGCTGTTCCTTTTTCAGTCCAAAAGCAGGTGATCACCATTCCGGCGAGAATCGCAATGACAGGTCCGCCGATTACCGGGAATGCTTTTCCAATCAGCCAGGATGGAATCGCAATCAGAAAGCAGACCAGAATTCCTTTGAAATTTTTTTGAATAAAATTCATGATAGTTTCCTCTCTTAAGTTTTTTGTTACTGTCGGCACTATGGGCGTCAGCAACTGTATTTTTATGAAACAATTATAGATTATAACACTGATAAACAATAAAAAAAAGTATATAAATTCTACTATCTATAGGATGAAGGTGTCTGTCCGGTTTTCTTTTTAAAACAAGAACTGAAGTAGTATTGATTTGAATATCCTACTTTCGCACTTATTTCTTTTAGTGAGAGGTTCGTATTTTTCAATAGATTACAGGCCGTTTCAATCCGAATATCTGTGATTACATCCGAAATATTTTGCTGGCGTTGTTTTTTAAACAGAGCACTAAGATGAGCCGGACTAATATGAACATTGTTAGCAATTTCATTTAGACATAAGGTGTTGTCTTGATAATGTTGGTGTATATAATTGATAGTAGCAGTACAAACATGTTCTTGACGACTCTGTGCTGAAAGATTAATTTTATCAGATATTGTCTGGCATAAACTAGAAAGCCATTGGAAGATCTCAGTACTTGTTGAAAAAGAGTCAAGGTGTTGATAGGTTTTAATAATGTCTTTTCCATGTCATGCTTCTAATGCCCATATCGCAGAGAAATTTTAGTAAATGCCCCAAAAGCTGATAGATACGTATAAATATAAATTGTTTGTTTTTGTAGTTTTGTGTTAATTCTTCTGAAAATGAAAGAATCCACTTTTCTATTCCGTCCAGGTCATTTTCGCATAAAAGCTGTATTAACTTTTCGTGACCGGAAACTTCATATAATTCAGCAGAGTAATCGTTGTCTATAGTATCACCAAGTGTAAATATGTTTTTCTGTGGAAAGAAAAAACGGTATTCCAGTGATTTTAATGCATTGGAATACGAAACAGATAAAGTCCACAAGTATTTGACGATGTTTCCTATTCCGATATTTAATTCGAAAAAGCTGTTTTTATAAAGTTGCAATAATTCTGTTAACAGATCATAAGACGTATTATAGAAGTATTTCTGATTAGAATAATTGTGAGCGATTACCAATACGATTTCGTCAAAACTTGTTAAAGTATGAATCAGTGAAAAGTGCTCATTGAAAAGTTCTTTTATGGTATCAGACATACTCATTAGTTTTATGTGATACTCTTCAATGCCTTTTTTTTCTTTGATGTCTGTTGCATTTTGTATTTGAATTACAATGGCCTGATAATAGTGATAGTCAAGATTCAACTGAAGATAATCGGCATAATTTGAAAGTGTATATCGAGCTTCATCACTTGAAGATTGTATTAATTTATGAAAAAAATTATCGATCATTATAGGGCGGCTTTGTTTTAATATTTCAAGATTCCTCTGTTCTTTATTAAGCATACTAAGAGCATTGCGAATGATTTTCTTTAGATAAGAATAATCAAGCGGTTTTTCTATATAGTCAAATGCACCGAGTCGTATAGCTTGTTTGGCATATTCAAATTTATCAAATGCACTGATAAGTATTATTTTTATAGATGAATTAATCTTTAGTGCATTTTGTGCAAGAGATAAACCGTCTAATTGTGGCATTTCTATATCGGAAATAATTAAATCAACCATATTATTTTGCAGATAATCAAGAGCCTGCTGTCCATCATAGGCTTTGCAAGCGACTTCTGCATTTAAATCAGACCAGTCAATGTTGTGGCAAATACCATCAACAGATATATGGTTGTCATCTATAATCATAATTTTGTACATTAGTAGTCCTCCAGTAATTGCGGAATTCTTATATAAATTGTGGTTCCAGTATCTTTGTTGCTTTCAACTCTGAGTGTACCATGTCCCTGTAAAGAGGAACATATACGTGAATTAATGTTACTTATACCGAAATGTTTTTCGTAGTGAATTTGTTTGGAAACAATACCTTCACGGAGTTCATTTAGTTTCTCAGGAGACATACCAATTCCATTATCAGAAATCATGATTTCTATCATATCATCATCATATCTAATAGAAATATCGATATGCATATGGATTCCATTTCCTTTAAAACCATGTTGAATCGAATTTTCCAATATAGGCTGTAGTGTGAACTTACAAATAAGAAAGTTTTCTATTCCTTCTTCCATATCTATATTCCAATCAAATAAATTATCTTTACATAATGCTTCCATTTCCATATATAATTGTGCAATTTCTAATTCTTTTTTTAATAGGAATCAGATCATTGGAGGTGCGTAACAATCCTTTATAAAAAAGCGATAAATCAGCAAGCATTTTATTCGCTTTCGTGATTTCACCAAATGACAACAAATTTTGAACAGATGCTAAAATATTATATAGGAAATGAGGATTGATTTGTGATTGCAGCAACTGATAATTTAGTTTTTCCTCTTGTATTTTTAATTGAAGGTTATTCTCAAAGCTTGAATTCAATTCTGAAATCATGTTAGCACAGGTGACGGTTAGTGAATCTATTTCATCCAAGTGAGTTGAAGAAGATGGAACTAACTTGTCGATCTGCGTCGAATCTATGACATCGTCCATTTTGATTTCCGACATAGAATGAGACAAATGATTGATTTTATTTGTCATTTGATCAGCCACCCAGATAATTGAGAGCATAGTCAGAGGGACAATAATCATGAAACAAATGAAAATCATTTTTACGAGAAAGGATGAACTTTGGCGTATATAATAATCAGGAGTTTCAGTAACAAGAAATAGCTGGTTATGTACCGGTGTGGAAATTATCTCACATTTATCATATGAGAATGTGAGAGTCTCAAGTTTTGTGTGATTGCATGAAGTTTTTCATTGGATAAAGAACCCCCAATTTGTTTCTTATCTGTGCTTGATAATACAACACCCTCGGAATTTATTATATAAGAAAGAGAAGGATTGCCTTCAGAAAATGTGTTTAAGTAGTTGCTTAATTCTTCACTTGTTATGTGAACAGCCAAACAAGTTTTTTGTGAATTGATTTTTGCATACCTATAGCAGGAGAGTACTCCGGAAGGTTCTTCACCTTTGCTGACCATATAAGGGAAGTTAATGTCTTTGCGAAAAATCCAATTAGGAGTAAGCCCCTGTTTTGAAAAATCGCTCAACTGTACCTTATATTTTTTAAGGTCTGATAAAGAACAGAAAGTAAGCCCTTCTTTTGAAGCAAAACTATCATCAGGTAAAAAGATATTTACATGATAAATATTAAAAGAATCAGCTATTGAAGCAATATTATTCCGAACCGCAGAAAGTTTGTCGAGATAATTTGACATAGGTTGTTCTGCTGTTGTACATAACATACATAAATTAAAATGAATAGAATCTTCTAAATTTTCTATTTGAGTCATTCGATTTTCAAGCAGGTGCTGATTTTTTTCACAAGAAATTGCTGTTTCTTTCAGAATCTTGTCTTTAGCTATATTATAAGATATTTTATAAGATATTGTTCCCAATATAAGAAGGGGAAGTATGGCGCAAAGAATAAAGCAAATGATTAGTTTTAAGCGAAAGTGTTCTTTTATAGTATTGATTAGTGACGTAAATAGCTTCATATTATGGAACCGCTCCTTTCAGCTTCATTCTAATAAAAGAAACAATAAAACGCAATAATTTGAATTTGAAAAATAAAAAATTATAA
>ENA-OQJT01000073-OQJT01000073.1-human-gut-metagenome-genome-assembly--contig:-NODE-73-length-22006-cov-0.935463_pt1 | contig 22006 bp, 29 predicted proteins | sample MGYA00242612_ERZ504779 | MGnify/ENA primary metagenome ERZ504779 (study PRJEB26092, sample SAMD00036366) | human gut metagenome | host: Homo sapiens | study: EMG produced TPA metagenomics assembly of...
TGGTGTCATAGAAAATATCCTTCACTGAAAAAAATAAAATAATTAGATATAGATAAATATCAAAAAAGTGATTCATGATAGGTGTAATGTTCTGTGAATCACTTTTTTACAAATAAAGGAATAGATAAGATGAAGAAAATAAAACTTTACACAATTTTGATGGTTTCTGTATTGCTTACAGCTGTGGCACAGATAAAAAAATCGAAAAACAAGGCAAATAACATAGTGGATGCAGTTGAAAATAATGATATATCAGAACTGGATTTTATCATTAATGGAACTGATGAACTTGCAGAGGATGAAGAACTTGCAGATTTCTTTGAGACAGATACCGAACAAGGAAATGGTCTGATGTCTAAAATAATAAAGCACGATACTATTGAAGTCAAAAAGGTAGGTAAGGATGCTATTACCTACAAAATCACAGCTCCAGACTTATCGAATTTATTTTCTGATATGAAAGCTGGTAATGTTACTGAAGAAAATATAGATTCTTTTATGGATGACTATATATCCGATGCCAAGATGGTTACTAATGAAGTGGATGTTTCGTATACATATGAGAATGAAAAATTTTCGGCAGAATATGATACAGAAGAATTTATTAATGCATTGACAGGAAATATGGTTACAGCGTATCAGGAACTGATTCAGGATGTGCAGAATGAGATAAGTGAGGAGGATAATAATGAAGAGAGTAATTAGTTTTTTTCTTTGTGCAATTATGCTGATGTCATCTGCACATACGGTATTGGCTACAGAAATAACAGATATATCTTATAATACTCTTTCTGTTGAGTTTTCTGATAACCTTGGAACAACAGAAAATCTTAAGGCTATGGTGACAGAAGATCACTTTTATGTAGATGCAGAACAGTTGGGAGACAGACTTGGGTATCAGGTTGAAGTTGGAAATGAATATGTAGCAATTTATAATAAAAGTTTTAGTAATACAGTTCCATATGGTCTTACTGCTTTTTACTATGACAGTACAAAAGTAAGACATATGTTATTTAATAAAATGGTTGATTATGAAGCTCCATTTAAGATTGTTAAAAATTCGGACGGTGTGTGGATTCCATTTGAATTTAGTCTTTTACTGTTAAATAGTTCTGATGTTGTGCTGGATAATCAGGTACACATTGAAATGCCACAAAAGAATATCATAGATATCTATATGGATATATTAAAAAAAATAACGATAGATATTTATTTGATTGGAAAAGTGATGCCGGGGCTTCTGATGGCTCAATATTTGCCATGGGGACAGGGGCGTATTTTGTGCAGGTATTTAGTGGTATTCTGGATAAAGATGGAGCATCATGGTTACAATTAATAGATAGCTTTAATCTTAAAATGGATAGCTATGACCGAAAATATGCAGAAAGCTTTGCCAGAATGTTTTGTACATACTCAGATGAAGAATTAACTCTTAATGTAGAAGCAATGAAAGAGAAAATGAAACCTTTTAATGGGGATAACTGGGTTACAAAATCAATAAAAACAGTTGACGATATTTTAGATGATAATATTGGAGATTTATCTGAAAAAACAGCAGCTTTAAAGAAAAAGATTGTTGTAGAAAATGGCACATCTGTTGCGAAATTTAACAAATCATATCAGGAACTTGACAAAATGTGTAATACATCAGATTTTTTCTCTGATGTGACAGATCCATTTTTTATGGCTTCAGAGAAATTTAAGGATGCAACCAGTTTTTTGGATGTGTTTTATAAGATATCAGAAGTTGTTGGATATGCCAGTGAATTTAAAAATCAGGATGAATTTGCAGTAAAATCTTTAGATACATTTATCAAAAATGCTGATTCAAGCTGTGTTATGTCTAAGGCTATGAAAGATAGCATGGAAGAATACAAAAAGACGCTGGAAACAGATATTGTTGCATATTCTGCGTACAATTATCTGATGAATAACATGACAGACTTATTTACAGATACCATAGATATATCAACTACAATACTGGATATGGATTCTAAGCTGTATTTGTTAGCATGGGATATTGCTAAAGGAGCAATTCCTCTTGTCAAAGATAGTCTAAGTAATACGGACTGTTTTTTACAGAGTATGTATGCCGGAGTCGTACAGTCAGACACTTTTTGTGCATATATAAACAGACGCAATGATGTGTTTGGAGATGCTAAGAACATAACACCGGAAAATTTGTATGAACTTTCACAATATTGTTATGCATATCTTAAAAGCTGTTATATAACAAGGGATGCAGCAGTAGGTTCATTAACTGAAAAAACAAAGAAAAATAATCCTACATATGCAAGTACTCAGAAGATGGTAAATCAGGAAATTGCAGAGTATTTGATTAAGCTAAAAAATGCGGATAAAACAAATAAGTATGGATGCTATGGATTCCTGCCGGAAAACAATGAACAGTATTTGGGCGAGTATGATGATAGTTCTTTGATAAATTGCCTAGGAACATCTAAAGATGGGGAAGAATTATACAAAGATATTTTAGATATGTACTATTATAAGATTAAAAATCAGAATTGGACGGAAAATGATAACGTCAGTATTTTGTTGAGTGGGAATTATTCGGACTATAAATCTTTAAGTAGCGTAGGGTATGCACTTTTGGATATCGATGGGAATGGAATACCGGAATTACTTATTGGAGACAATGACTCACAATCAGATGGAGTAATCATTGATTTGTATACATACGTAGATGATAAAGTTGTCTATCTTGATACAACATATGAAAGATTTGGAATTAACTTATCTAAAAACGGAAAGATATACAGATATGGTTCTGGTGGGGCGTATAATAATTTTGAAGAAGAGTGTAAAATAGACGAGAAAAATAAAGTACTAGTACCAATTGAGTCGATTGTTTTTGATGGATATTATAATCCAAATTCGCCATGGTATTATGCTACAGGTAATTATTATACAGATTCATATGATTATGATTTAGACAAAATGAAAAACATATCAGAAGAAGAGGCTATGAATAAAAAGAAAAGAATTCGAAAATAATATTATTGGCTATTCAATTACACTCTTTTCAGATTATATTCCGCAATCAGATAATGATAATATTTCATCTAATGCTGGAGTATATGACGAGTTTCTTAAAAATAGAGAATACAAAAATTATATAGCGGATTCTTGGACATTTGGCATTCCAAAACAATATTCAGTTATGGATATAGATGGAGATGGAACAGATGAATTATTAATATACGGAAGTGAAGATTTATGGGAGGATTTAGCTATTTTTTCCTTCAATTCAAATACACAACAAATTTCATTAATACCGGCAATGAATTATGATTCAGATGAACCACAACAAATTAGTGTGCTATCTGCCTATGGAAAAATTAAATACTCTGAAAATATCATGCAATTGTATATAGCCAATATCAAAACTATAGTAATGGTATTGCTTGCGATTCAATTTCATATGATGTTATTAAGAATGGTATTTTAGATAATGATTTTATAATAGGTTTTGGAATTAATTCTGACACAAGTGAAAAGGAGTATTATTGTGGCACAGAGAACTTAACAGAATCAGAATATAATGAATATATAGCAGAGTGCTCGGAAATATCTTGGATGGATTTACCATAAAAGTATAGAACATAGTTACTATTAATGATTTGCATACTTATACTAAAGAGTAAATATTTTCAAGTTTTGATAGCGAAGTATTATACAATAGATAAGTATTAAAGAAAATATCCCCTACAATTGATCTCATATATTATGATGGCAAAAGTAGAGGATATTTTTTTTATACACTACTAACATTTTTGATGTACGAAAAGAATACATATAAGCCTTTGATAAGAATGTCATAGGAAATGGAGAATCGAACATGAATAACAATATGGAATATAAAGGATATTTAGGAAGTGTTGAATTTTCAGAAGAGGAAGCTGTTTTCTTCGGAAAAATAATGAATATACGTTCATTGATATCGTATGAGGGTAAAAATGTAATGGAACTTTCAGAACAATTTCGTGAAGCTGTAGATGAGTATTCATCAATATGTGAGCAACAATGAAACTCTTTAGTAAAAGTGCAGAAATGATATATTTAAATGTAAAATAATAAAAATTAAAGATGACAAAACGATTGCCAGATGTTACAATCATTTCAAAGCATTATATTTCTATTTATATGGCACCACATTACAGATTTACATAGGTGCATATCACTTTGAAGAGGGCAGACCACTTCGCATTCATTCTACAAAGACATGGAAAATTTTCAATGCTTTATGTTATCAATTAATAGCAGGAAAATGGATATGTCAGATGCAAATGACGCTGTAGGAGTAAATGTATTTGTGGGGAAGAAGCCTTTAGATAATGATATAGCTGCCTTTGTGATTGATATAATCCAATTATCTGCTCACATAACTGAATAGGAGGAGAAAATTGGGTACAAAAGACTCAAAAGCAAAAGAGTATTTTGCAGACAATGAGCGGTTTGCAGATTTTTGCAACTATGTATTGTATGGTGGCAGGTGTGTTATCAAAGCTGAAAATCTCGAGGAGAGAGATACTACGGAGGTACTGACAGCATTAGGACTCAGTCTTAATATGATATCAGTGCAAAAGTGGAGAGATATTTTTAAAAATATCCATGTTAAATATACGGGAAAGACATATATCTTTCTTGTGGGGATGGAAAATCAATCAGATATTCATTATGCTATGCCTGTCAAAAACATGATCTATGATGCACTTGCGTATGGCAAACAAGTAAGAGAAGTAGCGAAGAAACATCGTCGTGAGCATGATACCGAAACACCAGATGAATTTCTTTCCGGATTTACCGCAAATGACAGGTTGATACCGGTAATTACCATTACTGTTTAGTTATGTGTAAAAGAATGGAATGGACCTAGAAAATTGACTGATATGCTTGAAGACATTGATGAAGAATTATTATCATTCATTTCGGATTACAAGATTAATTTACTGGAGCCTAAGAGCATAATGGATTTCACAAAATTCAGGACACAGCTTAAACAGCTATTTGAGGTATTGCAGAATGCCTCGGATAAGAATAGATTACAGGCTGTTTTGCAGGAAGATGAACAATTTAAGAATATGGACAGAGAAACTGTAGAGGCAATAAATTTATTTGCAGGTATGAATATACAAACCGATGGCAAGGAAGAGGTGATTGATATGTGTAAAGCATGGGAAGAACAGTGAGAAGAAGGTATTGAGCAGGGCATTGAACAGGGAAGAAAAAAACCGAAGTTTTTGACTCGGTGCAGTGTGGAGACTATAGTACTGCAAGAGGTGCACAGAAATTAAATCTGTATATTGATGAATTTAAGAAACAGATGATGGCAGCGGGATTTTCAATACCGCAATAAAACACGGTCCGGCAAATATGCCGGACCATTTTGTTACATTGAGTATCGATAATATCAATAATTGATCCGGAGAATAGATTTTGATTATAATCCGATATATAGTCGCATATTATATATTTACCCCAACATTTACGAAAATTTCAGCACTTTTTACTGTTGTAGGTACTTTTGGTTTATGATAGAATAACACCGTCCGATGAAAGTGGAGGAATTGGATTTCGAAAAGTTAAAAACTTTAGCGCCATGCACCGGCAGGTACGTAAAAATGATGCCGGTTAACGAGGTTTCAGGTTATCGAAAATTCGGCGGATGCCTGGACGCATATATGGATGCGCATCTCAAGCCAAATATGATGGAGACATCAAAACAAAGCGAGAGAACCATAAAAATCAAGTAGCTATTCAGTACAGAACAGTTACATATTTGTACATTTTAAAATTATATATCGAAAAAGGAGATCTAACACTATGTGTGGAATTATAGGATTTACAGGCCGTTTAGAGGCACAGAAGATTTTGACGGAAGGACTCGCAGCGTTAGAGTATCGTGGATACGACAGTGCAGGTATTGCTTATTTCAAGGATACAGGCAAGATTTCTATTCGCAAAACCGTTGGAAAGGTTAAGGATCTTCTCGCTATCTGCGATGATGAGAACAATTCAACCTGTGGAATCGGACATACAAGATGGGCAACACACGGCGGAGTTACCAATGCCAATGCTCATCCTCACAAGGTTGGAAATGTCGCACTCATCCACAATGGTATCATTGAGAATTACCACGAGATCGTAAACAAGTTTGATCTTGCAGACTCTCTTATATCTGAGACAGATACAGAGGTAGCAGCGGCTCTTATCAACAAGCTCTATGACGGAGATCCAAAGGCTACTATTAAGAAGGTAGTAGCAGAGCTTCAGGGTTCATTTGCGTTCTGTATCATGTTCAAGGATCAGCCGGGAAAGATTTTTGCTGTCAGAAATGTAAGCCCGATGGTTGCAACATATTGCGATGACGGAGCATTTATTGCATCAGATCTTACAGCGTTTATTAAATATTCAAAGCGCTATTTTATACTTCCGGAGTACACTATCATGACAATGACTGCTGATGGAATCGAAATGGAGGATTTAGAGGGTAAGAAAGTTGAGCCGGATTATCTTGAGGTAAACTGGGATGTAACGGCAGCTCAGAAGGATGGATATCCGCATTTCATGATCAAGGAAATTCATGAGCAGCCGACAGCTATCACAAGGACTATCACTCCAAGAATCAAGGATTCACTTCCTTGCTTTGAGGATGATAATATTCCTGATTCGTTCTTCGAGGATATAAGCGACATAACAGTTGTAGCCTGTGGTACAGCCATGTATGCAGGAATGGTCGGAAAAGCTCTTTTAAAGAACAAGTTTGGTATTCCTGTTTCTGTTGAGATTGCATCAGAGTTCAGATATGAGCAGCCTGTTCTCACAGACAGGTCAATGGTTATTTTTGTGTCACAGTCAGGTGAGACAATCGATACCTTAGAGGCACTTCGTCTGGCTAATAAATATACTAAAAAGACGCTTTCTATCGTAAATGTAAAGGGTTCAACAATAGCCCGTGAGAGCAACTATGTACTTTATACACACGCAGGTCCTGAGATTGCCGTGGCAAGTACCAAGGCATACACAGTTCAGGTGGCAAGCTTTTACTTGATTGGATGCAAGATTGGTCTTGTATCCGGCCGTATGACCAAGGAAGAGGCAAAGACATTTATTGAGAATCTGCAGGAGGTTCCAAATCTCATTGAGTCAGTTATCACACAGGCACCTGAGATTGAACAGCTTACGAAGAGAATGACAAATGCTGCAAATTGCGTTTACAGTAGGACGAGGACTTGATTATGCATTAAGCATGGAGGGCGCACTCAAGCTCAAAGAGATTTCATATATTCATGCTGAGGCTTATGCAGCAGGCGAGTTAAAGCACGGTACAATCGCGCTCATCAGCGAGGGGGTTCCGGTTATCGCAGTTGCTACACAGAGCCATGTATACAGCAAGGTCATCTCAAATATCCGCGAGGTAAAGGCGAGAGGCGCATACGTTATCCTTCTTAGCAAGGATAAGGATATTACAGATAAGTCAATCTGTGATGTGCATATCTCACTCCCACAGGCACCGGATGAGTTTGTGATTTTCGAGTCAGTTATAATCTGTCAGCTTATCGCTTACTACACATCAACAGGAAAGGGCTTAAACCCTGACCAGCCACGTAACCTTGCAAAATCAGTTACAGTAGAATAAATAATTTCCCCGGACATTTATACAATGTCCGGGGATTTTTTTCACGCTTGTGTGATACAATGCAGCATATGTAAGACATCGATGTATATGTCAGTGATTTGCACTGCGACAACACATTTTGTTTAAAAATATAACAAATTTGTATTTACACATCACGCATCCGGTGGTATGATACATAAATGCGGGTTACTCATACGAGAATCCAGCAGCCATACAATTTTCATGTGCGCTTTTATGCCGTGTGACAGAATCACAGCATAACAGAATTAGGACGAGACCCATATGGGCTTTTACCAAAAGGAGGAAAAACAATGCGCAATTCAAAAACAAACGAACTTGTACTGACAGGTTTATTTACAGCCATTATCATTATCATGGCATTCACACCACTCGGATATATTCCGCTCGTAGTTATCAACGCTACGATTATTCACATTCCGGTAATCCTTGGTTCACTTTTCTGCGGACCTAAAAAGGGAGCATTCCTTGGATTTGTATTCGGATTTACCAGTTGTTTAAAGGCAACTATAGTCGGAGGAACTCTTTCATCCTTTGTATTTTCGCCGGTGCTTGCCGCATCCCTGGTCGGAACCTCAGGTATATTTAAGAGCTTATTCATAGCATTTGTTCCAAGAATTTTAGTAGGTGTTATACCTTATTTTGTATATATAGGCATCAAAAAGGTGCTTGCGTCAGAGAAGAAAAATCTCTGGGGCACAGTTTTAAATGTGCTCATGTCAGTATTCCTTGCATTCGGAGTATATGCATTCCTCGGCAAGATGTCAGAGTCACTTTCACAGGCTGCCGCTTTAGGAATCGGCATAGCAGTCGGAGCTGTAGTATTTATAGTAGTTGAGGCTGTATTTATCAGAAAGAGCACACAGGTTATTCCATTTGTATATGCAGGTGTAGCCGGTGCCATGACCAATACACTGCTTGTAATGGGCTCAATCTTCGTGCTTTACAAGGATGCTTATGCAGATGCAATCGGTGTGGCAGGAAACGCGGTGCTGGGCGTTATCACCGGAGTCATCAGCTTTAACGGAGTAATTGAGGCAATAGTTGCCGCAATCATCGTATACCTTGTTGGATTGGTTTTAAATACTATCAAACCAATTGCAGCAAAATAAATTCAGATAGATTTAAAATAAATGTGAAATTGTATGTACGGCGGACTGATAAGGTCCGCCTGTTTTATAAGCAGTTGGACTAGGAACGGTAAAAAAGCATTTGAGTTAAAAGAAAGGCATGATACAAGGTGAAACATATGCATGAAATAGACATAATGGATATCGGCGGCTTCAAAATAGGCCAAGCCGAGGACACTAAGGGCTTGACCGGCTGTACGGTATTTCTTTTTGATAAACAGTCACCGGCGGGAGTTGACATAAGGGGAGGCGGCCCGGCTTCGCGGGAGACACCACTTTTAAATCCTGTGGCAGATGCAAAGGGTATCCATGCGCTTGTACTGTCAGGCGGCTCTGCCTTTGGTCTGGATGCAGCGGGAGGCGTGATGAAGTATCTCGAGGAGCGCGATATAGGCTTTGATGTGGGAGTCACAAAGGTGCCTCTTGTGGTGCAGTCGTGTATTTTTGACCTGGTAATAGGTGATAAAAATGCAAGGCTGATGGCAAAATGGCATACAAGGCTTGTGAGAACGCTTCCTATGATACCTTTTTACAGGGAAATTATGGAGCCGGAATGGGCGCAACAGTCGGCAAATATATTGGGGCGTGAGCGCAGCATGAAGAGCGGAATAGGAGCCTATGCAGTACAGCTTGGAGAACTAAAAGGTTGGAGCAGTGGTGACACTGAACGCACTTGGTGATATATATGACATAGATACAGATAAGAAAATTGCCGGAGCACTGGATGAAAATGGGCTGCTTTTTGATGACGAGACAGCGTATTTTGAGGCAGCGGCGAAGATTCAGAATATGTTTACAGGAAACACCACAATTGGTACAATAATAACAAATGCAAAGCTTGACAAGACCGCACTCAACAAGGTGGCATCCATGGCTCACAATGGCTATGGCAGAGCAATCAGACCCGTGCACACGATGGCAGACGGAGATTCAATCTATGCTGTATCAGTGGGCAGTGTGCCTGCCGATATCAATCTGGTGGGGCCAATGAGTGCCTATGTCATGGCAAAGGCCATTGCCAATGCAGCTAGAAGTGCAAAGTCTGTGGATGGCTACAAAGCATTTTGCGATGTAAACAAAAAATGACTGCAGAATAATAATAGTTTTATACAGAGGTGAAAATCATGTTAAAAGGAAAAACAGTAGTTTTGGGAGTGACAGGAAGCATAGCGGCATACAAGATAGCAAACCTTGCGAGTATGCTTGTAAAACAGCACGCCGATGTCAACGTCATAATGACACACAATGCAACAAATTTTATAAATCCAATCACATTTGAAACTCTCACAGGCAACAAGTGCCTCGTGGACACATTTGACAGAAACTTTGAATTCAACGTGGAGCATGTGGCGCTCGCAAAGAGAGCAGACATCTTTATGGTGGCACCTGCATCAGCCAATGTGATAGGCAAGATGGCAAACGGAATCGCAGACGATATGCTTACCACCACAATACTTGCAGCCAAATGTCCTAAGCTTGTTTCTCCTGCCATGAACACCAATATGTACGAGAACAGGATTGTGCAGGACAATATCAAAAAGCTCGAACACTACGGCTTTGAAATGATAAGCCGGCTGAAGGATATCTTGCATGCGGAGACACCGGTGCAGGAAAAATGCCGGAGCCACAGACACTTTTCAACTACATAATGAGGACAATAGCCTGTGAAAAGGACCTGGCGGGCAAAAAATGTACTCATCACAGCCGGAGCGACGCAGGAAAAAATAGACCCGGTACGTTTTATCACCAATCACTCAACAGGCAAGATGGGGCGTGCCATAGCAGAAAACTGTATGCTCCGCGGTGCGCATGTTACACTGGTCAACGCTTCAGTATCGGTTGAGCCACCTATGTTTGTAGATGTGGTAAATGTGACATCGGCCGCAGACATGGCAGACGTGGTGAAATCAAAGGCTGCTGAACAGGATATTATCATCATGACCGCAGCAGTAGCGGATTTTTGCCCATCACATCCGGCTGATGAGAAAATAAAGAAAAATGACAGCTCATATGAGTCTGTAATTGAGCTTGAGCGCACAGAGGACATCCTTTCATACCTCGGAGCACACAAGGCTAAGGGACAGCTCATATGCGGTTTTTCTATGGAAACCCAGAATATGCTTGAAAACTCGAAAGCAAAGCTTGCAAAGAAAAATGCAGATATGATAGTGGCAAACAACCTAAAGGTAGCAGGTGCAGGCTTTGGAACAGATACCAATGTGGTCACACTCATCACGGCTGACGACTGCACAGAGCTTGAAATCATGGACAAGAGCTGCGTTGCAGCAAGGATTATGGACCGGTTGCTGCAGATGTAGAATTACTACACCATGCAGTCCACAGCTGGCAGCTCCCCGGTCACATCGAGGAAGAGATTTACAAAGGTCTGCTCATAGTAAGGCTCCACCCAGAGCAGGCCGATGCCGAGCGACAGCACGCAAAGCACAAGCATACCGATGAAGCTTACGTTAATGTAAATGACTCTGAGTATGTTGCCGCGAATCAGCTTTATGGCATGAGTCAGACATGCAAATACTGATAAATCATCGCGAGAGAGTACCAGATACAGGTAAAACGGAAACAGAACCAGTACAATAAAGCTGAGCACGGCGCTTGTAGCATATAAAGAGATAGCAATTCCCATAGTGTCGCCGCTTAGCTTGAAAAAAGTTTCTGGCTACAAGGAAAGGCGCCTTTGCAATCATAGAGATGGCATAATATATGATGTATGCTCCAAAATATCTGTTGGAGTGATTCATAAAGCAGTAGAATACATCGCTGATACGGCACTCTTTCTTTCTTGCCATATTAAGGTGGAAACGTATGAGTCCCATCTGCAGCACGCCGACCACGATAGATAAAAGCACCTCGGCAATGTAGTAGATGACGGTCTGAACCTTTGTGGCATATACATTTCCGAGCAGGTAGGTAAACGGCAGGTCACTAAACAGATTTATGAGTGTGACAGTGAGAAAAACGCTCATGCTAAGTCTGTATCTTCCGTTCAGGTTCTCTCTTGATATTCTTTTTAATTCTTTGGATTTCTTTTTTGGGTTCATTATATTTCTCCTGAAATAATAGTTTTGAATTAATGCTTAAGTTAGGCTTAAGTTAATGTTTAAATTAATGCTTTGACAATTGTCAGATATATAGCATATACTTGTATTCATATGGTTACACAAAATCACAGGAAGGACCACACATATCATGCAGACAGATGAAACAATCGACAGGTATTTCTATATAACGGGCTGGATATGCATAGCTGTATTTGCGGCTCTTGCGGCAGTGATTGGAGTATGCGGTACGCAGATACTCACAAAGGTGCCTCCATGTCCGCTGCACGCATATACAGGCTACTATTGTCCGGGGTGCGGTGGCACGAGAGCCACATTTGCGCTGCTGCATGGACATCTGATAAGGTCGTTTGTACTCCATCCGTTTGTGCCGTATACAGCCGTTTTTGGAGGCTGGTTTATGCTGTCACAGACACTGCAGCGGATAAGCCGCGGCAGGCTGCACATCGGAATGCACTTCAGGCCATTATATATGTGGCTTGCACTTGCCATTATTGTGGTAAACTGTATAGTCAAAAATATGCTTATATTATTTTGCGGTATTCATCTGCTTAAGTAGCTCATTGTAGTCGATACCGGTCAGGTTCTGGTATTCCTTTAATATACCCTCTATGCTTCCATATTCGTGAAGCATGGCGGCAAACGAACCGATATAGATAATAAGAGTGATAACAACAGCGGCAAACGCAATCCAGAATGAGGTCATAGCCATGCTGCTCATTGAGGTGGCACCGCCTTTTGACAGTAACGCAAAAATCATGGCAAGCGAGCCGCATATGATAGACACATAAATACAGCTGCACGACGCGATGGCAATTATTGAAAGCACAAGTGCTGCAACCTCCATATTGCGTGAGCGTTTATTGTAGAAATTGTTGTTGGGATTAAAGCCCGGCCCATAATTACTGCCGAAATTATAGTTATAATCCTGATTATAATCAAATTTTTGTGGATCCATAATAAAATTCCTTCTATAAAGTTGATTTTATTGTATCACTCATTTATAATACGAAAAGAATAAGTTTTTTAAAGAGGTAAAAAAATGGATATTATTGCTGCAATTGCAGAAGAACTGCAAGATAAAAAAAGGACAGGCCGAGGCCGCTGTCAAGCTGATAGATGAGGGAAACACCATTCCTTTTATCGCCAGATACCGAAAGGAGGCAACCGGCTCATTAAATGATGAGGTGCTCAGAAATCTCTTCGACAGACTGACATATCTACGTAATCTTGAGGACAAGAAGCAGACAGTGCTTGCAAGCATTGAGGAGCAGGGCAAGCTTACGGATGAGCTTAAGAAGGCAATCCTTGAGGCACAGACACAGGTGGCGGTTGACGATTTGTACAGACCTTACCGTCCGAAGAGAAGAACCCGTGCCACAATCGCAAAGGAAAAGGGCTTAGAGCCACTGGCACAGACCATTTTAGCGCAGGAATCGTCTGTTGATATCATGGCAGAAGCAGTTAAATATGTGGATGCAGAAAAAGACGTGGCAGATGAAGCAGCTGCACTTGCCGGAGCAAAGGATATCATTGCAGAGAACGTATCCGACAATGCCGGTTACAGAACAAAAATCAGAGAGCTTACCATGCAAAAGGGGCGTCTTATATCGACAGCCAAGGATCCAAAGGCGGAGTCTGTCTATGAGATGTACTATGAATTTGATGAGGCTCTTTCCAAGGTGGCAGGTCACAGAACACTCGCAATTAACCGTGGTGAAAAGGAAAAAATCCTCACAGTAAAGATAGAGGCACCGACAGAGGATATCATAAAATATCTTAAAAAGCAGGTTATCACAAATGATGGAGCGCCTACAGCAGCCGTACTCACAGAGGTAGTGGAGGATGCGTACGACAGGCTTATTGCCCCTGCCATAGAGCGTGAAATCAGAAACAATCTGACAGAGGAAGCAGAGGATGGTGCCATAAAGGTATTCGGAAAGAACTTGGAGCAGCTTCTCATGCAGCCTCCAATTGCAGGACAGGTTGTGCTTGGATGGGATCCGGCATTCCGTACAGGCTGCAAGATTTCTGTCGTAGACCCTACAGGAAAGGTGCTCGATACCACAGTAATCTACCCGACAGCACCACAGAACAAGGTCGAGGAGGCAAAGGCCGTAATCAAAAAGCTTATAGACAAGCATCATGTCACTCTTATCTCACTCGGAAACGGAACAGCATCGCGTGAGTCAGAGCAGGTGATTGTCGAGTTGTTAAAGGAAATTCCGGTAAAGGTGCAGTACATCATAGTAAATGAAGCAGGTGCGTCAGTATATTCAGCCAGCAAGCTTGCCACAGAGGAGTTTCCGAATTTTGATGTGGGACAAAGAAGTGCCACATCTATGGCGCGTAGACTTCAGGATCCGCTCGCTGAGCTTGTAAAGATTGATCCAAAGTCAATCGGAGTCGGACAGTATCAGCATGATATGAACCAGAAAAAGCTCTCAGAGGCACTCGGAGGAGTTGTAGAGGATTGCGTAAATAAGGTTGGTGTAGATTTAAATACAGCATCCGTTTCACTGCTTGAGTACATATCAGGCATCTCAAAGACCATTGCCAAAAATATCGTGGACTACAGAGAGGAAAACGGTAAATTCACATCACGTTCACAGCTTCTTAAGGTAGCAAAGCTTGGACCGAAGGCATTTGAACAGTGTGCAGGCTTCATGCGTATCTCAGACGGAAAGAACCCGCTTGATGCCACAGGCGTGCATCCTGAGTCATATGATGCCACAAAGGCAGTGCTTGAAAAGCTCGGCTACACAATGGAGGATGTAAAGAACAGAAATGTAGTTGGAATCTCAAAGAAGGTATCTGATTACAAGGCGCTCGCAGACGAGGCAGGAGTTGGTGAAATCACACTGCGTGATATCGTAAAAGAGCTTGAAAAGCCGGCAAGAGACCCGCGTGAGGATATGCCAAAGCCAATTTTAAGAAGCGATGTCCTTGAGATGAAGGACCTCACACCGGGTATGGTATTAAAGGGCACAGTCAGAAACGTAATAGATTTCGGATGCTTCGTGGATATAGGAGTGCATCAGGACGGACTTGTGCATATCTCAGAGATATGTGACCGTTATATCAAGCATCCGCTTGAGGCTGTCAGTGTAGGGGACATAGTAGATGTGCAGGTTATGAGCGTTGACCTCAAAAAGCAGCGCATCCAGCTTACCATGAAAATCGGACAGGGCACAGACAAGGCCGGTAAGTCAGAAAACAGCAGCAGTGGCAAAAACAATGTTGATAACAAGGCTGACAGAAGTAATAGAAATAACGGCGGCAGGAATAGCAGAAACGATAGAAATAGTACAGGCAGCAAGAATAATAACAACAGAAACAAAAAGCCACACTACATAAAGGGCAAGAAAAATAATTTCTTTGACAATATTATTCTTGATAATTAAAAACACCTTGACAAAACACTTCAAAGTGCATATCATAAATTTGTAAAAAAAATAGGAATTCTTCAGGGCAGGGTGCGATTCCCTACCGGTGGTACAGCCCACGAGCCGCAAGGCATGATTCGGTGTGATTCCGAAGCCGACAGTATAGTCTGGATGAGAGAAGATTATTAGGTGTCATTACACTGTGATATTAAGTCCCGGAAGATTTTCTTCCGGGATTTTTTAAAGCAGCTATTCAGATTTTAGATAGCTGCACTCACAATATCCTCAGGATTCCTTAAGCATCAAAGGAGTGTAAAATGGACGTAACAACAAACAACACAAAATCAAAAGTAAACATCAGACTTTTAGTCGGCACAGGAATGTTAAGCGGACTTGCATTTGTACTTCAGTACCTCGAGTTTCCAATTCCAATCATGCCGGGCTTTATTAAGTTTGATTTCTCAGATCTGCCTGCACTTATCGGCGCATTTGCATACGGACCGTTAGCAGGAGTGATTGTAGAGTTTATCAAGAACCTGCTTCACTGTACAGTAACACAGAGCTTTACGGTAGGAGAGCTTTCAAACTTTATTCTTGGAGCAGTATTTACAGCAACAGCAGGACTTATCTACAAGAAAAATAAGTCAAAAAAGGGTGCAATAATCGGCGCTTTAGTCGGTTCAGTGGTAATGGGAATCATCAGCTTCCCATCAAACCTGTTTATCGTGTATCCTGCATACACAAAGTTCATGCCAATGGAAGCAATCATTGGTGCGTACAGTGAGCTTCTTCCATCAGTAGGCAAGCTGTGGCAGGCACTTTTAATATTCAATGTTCCGTTTACCATCGTAAAGGGACTTATATCAACACTTATCACAGTGCTTGTATACAAGAGACTGTCACCTGTTTTAAAGGGCAGAGGATAGAGAAAATACCTGACACAATATATATTAGTCACAAACATAAAGAGCGCAGTCAATTGCGCTCTTTTCTTTTTTTGAAAGGAATGTTATAATAAATCCAAATATTTAGTTGGGAGCAGGACATGAAGCTTGAATTTGATGTAAAAGTAACAGAAAAAGATTTATATTCATTTAATATAGAGCAGGCGTACAAGGGCAGTCAGGGTGTCATATCATTGCTGTTTGCTGTGCTTTTGGCTGCGGCAGCAGTGTTAAGCGCACAAAAAGGCAATACGGAGTATGTGGTGCTTTATATTATAGTGGGTATTCTGGTGCTGCTATATGTGCCGTTTTCACTCAAGGGCAGGGTAAAGATGATTATGAAGACAAATGAAGTTTTCTCAAAGCCACTGCATTTTGAGATAGATGAAAAGAACATAAAAGTAAGCCAGGGAGAGGAGATGGCGCAGCTCCGTGGGAGCAGGTGTACAGATTCGTGGCAAATGATAAGAGGATACTTATATTCAGCAACAGGAAGAATGCATACATTCTCTCAAAGGAGCAGCTGGGCGACAGTTATGAGCCGTTAAAGGAGCTGGCAGGCAGTACACTGGAGAAATACAGACTGAAAATCAAATAAACAAAATAGATATAAGATAAAATAAATAGATAAGGGTATAAGCTGGTAATATGAGTAGTGAAGGAAATATAACAGTAATAGAAAGCTTTTCGGCAGATGATACGCATGCACTTGGGGTTACGCTTGGACAGCAGGCAAAGCCGGGGGATGTGTGTACACTTGTGGGTGATTTAGGAGTGGGTAAAACAGTGCTCACGCAGGGCATAGCAGAGGGGCTTGGCATCACAGAGCCGATAAACAGCCCTACATTTACCATAGTGCAGGTGTACGAGGAGGGCAGGCTGCCGTTTTATCATTTCGATGTATACAGGATTGGTGACATTGAGGAGATGGATGAAATAGGCTATGAGGATTATTTCTACGGAGATGGGCTTACGATGATAGAGTGGGCAAATCTCATTGAGGAGATACTCCCAAAGAAGAGAAAAGAGATTACTATTGAAAAAGACCTGGAAAAAGGCTTTGACTATAGAAAAATAACAATAAAAGAGGTTTTATAATGAAGATACTTGCGCTTGACAGCTCAGGGCTTGTGGCCAGTGTGGCTGTCGTATCGGACGATAATCTGATAGGAGAATACACGATAAATTATAAAAAGACACATTCGCAGACACTTCTTCCGATGCTTGATGAGGTGGCTAAGATGACAGAGCTTGACCTTAAGACAATAGATTTTATTGCAGTCTCAGCAGGACCGGGATCGTTCACAGGGCTTCGCATAGGCTCTGCGACGGCGAAGGGGCTTGCAATGGCACTGGATAAGCAGATAGTTTCTGTACCTACCGTAGATGCGCTTGCATACAATCTGTGGGGCAGTGCAGATGTTGTGTGTCCGCTTATGGATGCAAGAAGACAGCAGACCTATACAGGGCTGTATGATTTTACTGATGGCAGGATGAATACCATTTTGCCACAGTGCGTAGTGATGATAGAAGAGATAGTTGGCCAAATCAATGAGCTCGGCCGCAGGGTGATTTTCCTTGGAGACGGAGTGGATGTGTTCAGGGATTATATCAATGAGCACGTAAAGGTGGACTATGACTTTGCGCCTGCCATGTGCAATAAGCAAGAGCATCGGCTGTAGCATGTCTTGGACAGGTGCTCTATGAGCAGGGCAGGGCAGAAAATGCAGCAGACCATAAGCCTGAGTATCTCAGATTATCACAGGCTGAGAGAGAGAGACAGGAAAAGGAGAGAGATTTTAGAATATGATAATAAGACCCATGGAGCCGGAGGATGCAGACTCGGTGGCGCAGATAGAAAAAGACAGCTTCACACAGCCCTGGAGCAGACAGGGATTTTTGGATGCCATGAGGCTTCCGGAGAATATCATGCTTGTGGCACAGGAGGATGGCGAGATACTGGGGTATCAGTGCACCTACGTGTCATTTGATGAGGGAGAGCTGACCAATATAGCAGTCAAAAAATCAGCACGAGGAAAAGGTGTGGGTGCACATCTTATCAGATGCCTGCAGGAAAAGGCAAAAGAGTCAGGTGTTGAGCGCATTGTGCTCGAAGCCAGGGTGACTAATGAGGCTGCGATATCACTGTATCAGAAGATGGGGTTTGTAAACCTTGGAATCAGAAAAAATCTATATGAGCATCCGGTAGAGGACGGTGTCATCATGTCCTATACTGCGGAGGAAAATTTATGTTAGACGTGTGTTTACTTGGAACAGCAGGCATGATGCCTTTGCCAAACAGATGGCTTACGGCACTTTCACTAAAATATAACGGCAGCAATATACTTATTGACTGCGGTGAGGGAACGCAGATTGCGATGAAGGAGGCCGGAATCAATTTCAAGCCGATAGATATTTTATGCATCACCCACTTTCATGCAGACCATATCAGCGGATTGCCGGGGCTTCTTCTTACAATGGGAAATGCCGAGCGCACCGAGCCGCTTACCATTATTGGACCTAAGGGGCTTACAAGGGTTGTCACTGCACTTCGGACGATTGCGCCGGAGCTGCCTTTTGAGATAAAATGCATAGAGCTCAATGAGCAGGATGAATATTTTGAGATGAATGGATATCATATCCATGCATTCCGCGTAAAGCATGCGGTGCTGTGCTATGGCTATTCGGTTGAGATAAAGCGTAGTGGCAGATTTTCCGTGGAAAGAGCAAAGGAAAAAGAAATTCCGATGCGCCTGTGGAATCCTCTTCAGAAAGGCAATACCGTTGAATTTGAGGGCAGAGTGTATACTCCGGATATGGTGCTTGGACCGGCAAGAAAGGGCATAAAGGTCACATATTGTACGGACTCAAGGCCACTTGAGCACATAGTGGAGGCAGCAGAGGGATCAGACCTTTTTATCTGCGAGGGCATGTATGCTGAAAAGGAAAAGATAGTAAAAGCAAAGCAGTATAAGCATATGACCTTTTACGAGGCAGCAGACATGGCAAAGAGAGCCGGCGTGAAGGAGCTGTGGCTTACACATTTTTCCCCGTCACTTGTCCGTGCAGAGGATTATATGCCACAGGTGAGGGATATTTTTGCAAACGCATATCTTGGAAAAGATGCAAAGAGTGTGGAGCTCATGTTTGACGAGGACTAAGGAGGGGCGATATGAAGAAAACAGGTATAGTTATTTTAACAATAGCGCTGATTGCTGCGATATGTGGTTCGTTTTATGTCGTAAACGACAAGTCTAAAAGGGCTAATCAAAAGGAAAAGGTACTGACCGAGGTACAAAGAATAACAACTAAGGATCTCGACAAGAACTATCCGCAGACACCTCGTGAGGTGGTGAAGCTTTATAACAGGATTGTGAAGTGCTACTATGGTATGCAGTATAGCGATGAAGAGCTTGATGCACTCACCGACCAGGCGCTCAAGCTTTTTTGATGACGAGCTTGCAGCAAACAATCCAAAGGATACCTACAAACAGTCTGTCACGGCAGATGCGCAAAGCTACAAGGACCAGGGCGTTACACTTGCTCAGACCGGAGTGTGTGACAGCAATGATGTAAAATATGTCACCGATAATGGTAGTAAAATTGCATATGTCAAGGCATCATACTTCATGAAGGAGGGCAGCTCGTATTCTAAGACATATCAGGAATATGTACTCAGGCAGGATAAGGAAGGCTGTTGGAGGATTCTTACATTTTATAAGATTGCTGCAGATTCTGATACGGAAACAGAATAGAGTAATATAATTAAGATTGGTGTAATAAAATGACAGAAAATACAGAAACAAAAAAAAGAAATTAAAATACTTGCAATTGAAAGCTCATGCGACGAGACTGCGGCGGCAGTTGTAGTAAATGGACGTGATCTGAGAAGTAATGTGATTTCATCGCAGATAGCTCTTCATACTTTATATGGAGGGGTAGTACCGGAGATAGCTTCCAGAAAGCATATTGAGAAAATTAATCAGGTCATAGAGCAGGCACTTTCAGATGCACAGATGACACTCGACGATATAGACGCAATAGGCGTAACATATGGTCCGGGGCTCGTAGGAGCACTGCTTGTAGGCGTGGCAGAAGCAAAGGCTATAGCATACGCAAGAAACATTCCTCTTGTCGGAGTGCACCATATAGAGGGACATATCAGCGCAAATTATATAGAAAATAAAGACTTAGAGCCGCCATTTCTGGTACTCGTCGTATCAGGAGGACACACGCATCTGGTGAGAGTGGTAGATTACGGTAAATATGAGATCCTCGGACGCACGAGGGATGATGCGGCAGGAGAGGCATTTGACAAGGTAGCGAGAGCAATAGGACTTGGCTATCCGGGCGGTCCTAAGATAGAAAAGGTTTCGCATGAGGGTGACCCGCACAGCATAGAGTTTCCGAGAGCAAAGATTGTGGGCGGAGTTTATGATTTCAGCTTTAGCGGACTTAAATCGGCAGTACTCAATTATTTAAACGGCTGCAGGATGAAGGGACTGGAAATAAACCGGGCAGACGTGGCAGCATCGTTCCAACAGGCGGTTACAGATGTGCTTGTCGGACACGCTGAGAATGCCATAGATGAGTTTAAAATGGACAAATTTGCCATTGCGGGAGGCGTTGCTTCTAATGGTATTATCCGTCATTTGCGATGGAGGAAATGTGCGCGCGCAAGGGTGTTAAATTCTATCGTCCGTCACCGATACTGTGTACAGACAATGCTGCTATGATAGGTGCGGCAGCATACTATGATTTTATAGCAGGTAAGAGGTCCGGACTTGATCTGAATGCGGTTCCGAATCTAAAGCTTGGTGAATGATTCTGTAATTGCTTCCGGTTGCACCGGGGTGCAAACATAATGTGCAGATTTATCATAGATAGGAAAATAAAAGAATATGGATAAGAAGAAATACACAGCAATCATACTGTCAGCCGGTACAGGAAGCCGGATGAAAAGTAATATGCCAAAGCAGTATATGGAGCTTTTGGGGCAGCCTGTGATTTATTATAGTATAAAAGCATTTGAGGATAGTCCGGTGGATGAAATAGTCATAGTCTGCAGTGCAGATTATATTGAGTATTTCAGACATTCGATAATTGAAAAATATGGCTTTAAGAAGGTGAAAGCAATAGTGCAGGGGGGCAAAGAGCGCTACAACTCTGTATATGAGGGGCTTAAAGCAGCAAACGGCACGGACTATGTGCTGATCCATGACGGCGCACGCCCTCTGGTGGATAATGAAATAATAGTTCGTTCTATGCATACGGTTGAAAAAAGAAAAAGCATGCGTAGCAGGAATGCCTGTAAAGGACACAATAAAGGTGTCAGATGAATTGGGATATTCAGCAAATACTCCTGACAGGAAAAGCCTGTGGCAGATTCAGACACCGCAATGCTTTGAATATGATTTGCTGGCTCAGTCCTATGATAAGCTGTTTAGTGACATGTCATATGGGAAAAATGTGCCGGCAATTACGGATGATGCAATGATAGTAGAGTATGGGAGTGACACAAAAGTAAAGCTCATAGAGGGCTCGTATGAAAATATAAAGGTCACAACTCCTGAAGATATGGGGATTGCAGAACTTTTTTTAAAGAAACGCAGAAAAATGTAAAAAAAATAGAAATTAGTGTTGACATATTGTAACATTGATGATAATATAAATCCTGCGCTGAACAAGTGCAGACAACTAAACAATTAAGTATTAATTGTGACACGCAGGGGTATCGAAGTGGTCATAACGAGGCGGTCTTGAAAACCGTTTGTCCGCAAGGGCGCGTGGG
>ENA-OQJT01000074-OQJT01000074.1-human-gut-metagenome-genome-assembly--contig:-NODE-74-length-21911-cov-1.516434_pt1 | contig 21911 bp, 32 predicted proteins | sample MGYA00242612_ERZ504779 | MGnify/ENA primary metagenome ERZ504779 (study PRJEB26092, sample SAMD00036366) | human gut metagenome | host: Homo sapiens | study: EMG produced TPA metagenomics assembly of...
AGTTAACACAGGTTAAACAGATTGAGAATGACGGTTACAGCGCAGTACAGGTTGGATATGTTGACAAGAAAGAAAAGATTGTCACAAAAGACAACAGTGGAAAGAAGTCCATCGCTCACAGAAACGGTGTGACAAAAGCCGAAAAAGGTCATTTTGACAAAGCAGGCGTATCCGGAAAGAGATATGTAAAAGAATTCAGATTTGAGAACGCTGAAGAGTATACACTTGCTCAGGAAATTAAAGCTGATATCTTTGCAGCAGGAGACAAGATTGATGCAACTGCTGTTTCAAAAGGTAAAGGTTTCCAGGGCGCAATCAAGCGTCACAACCAGAGCAGAGGACCTATGACTCACGGTTCCAAGTTCCATCGTCATGCTGGTTCTAACGGTTCAGCATCTGATCCGAGTAAGGTATTCAAAGGTAAGAAGATGCCAGGACAGATGGGTAACAAGAAGATCACTGTTCAGAATCTTGAAGTAGTAAGAGTTGATGCAGAGAACAATCTCATCCTCGTTAAAGGTTCTGTACCGGGACCAAAGAAATGCCTGGTAACAATCAAAGAGACAGTGAAGGCAAACTAGTCTGACAGCTAAGAAAGGAGGAACATACAGATGGCAAAAGTATCTGTTTACAATATCGAAGGTAAAGAAGTTGATACAATCGAACTGAACGATGCTGTATTCGGTGTTGAAGTTAACGAGCACCTCGTACACATGGCAGTAGTAAATCAGCTTGCAAACAATCGTCAGGGAACACAGAAAGCCAAGACACGTTCTGAAGTTTCCGGTGGCGGAAGAAAACCATGGAGACAGAAAGGAACAGGTCACGCAAGACAGGGATCAACAAGATCACCACAGTGGACAGGCGGTGGAGTTGTATTCGCTCCAGTTCCGAGAGACTATTCCTTCAAAATGAATAAGAAAGAGAAGAGAGCAGCTCTTAAGTCTGCACTTACTTCCAGAGTAGAAGAGAATAAATTCATCGTTGTCGATGAGCTTAATTTCGATGAAATCAAAACAAAGAAATTCCAGGCAGTACTGAACAACCTGAACGTTAACAAGGCGCTGGTAGTTCTTGAAGATGGAAACAAGAATGTTGAGATTTCTGCAAAGAATATCCCGGATGTTAAAACAGCACGTACAAACACAATCAACGTATATGACATCCTGAAATACAACACAGTAATCGCTACGAAAGCTGTTGTTGCAGCAATCGAGGAGGTGTACGCATAATGGCAAACATTCAGTATTATGATGTAATCCTTAAACCAGTTGTAACTGAGAAGAGCATGGAGCTTATGGCTGACAAGAAATATACATTCCTTGTACACACAGAGGCTACAAAATCTCAGATCAAAGAAGCTGTTGAAAAAATGTTCAACGGTACAAAAGTAAAAAGCGTCAACACAATGAACCTTGATGGTAAGAGCAAAAGACGTGGAATGACTTTCGGAAAGACAGCTAAGACAAAGAAAGCTGTAGTAGCACTGACAGAAGACAGCGCTGATATCGAGATTTTCGAAGGACTGTAAGATATAAGACATTATACGGTGCAAACCCGTGAAACAAATAATCAGAGCAAACGAAAGGAGAGACAGTAATGGGAATCAAAACATATAACCCATATACACCTTCCAGAAGACAGATGACAGGTTCTGATTTCTCAGAGATCACAAAGACAACTCCAGAGAAATCCCTCCTCGAATCCAAGAAGAGAAAAGCTGGCCGTAACGCACAGGGTAAAATCACAGTAAGACATCGTGGCGGCGGAGCTAAGAAGAAATATAGAATTATCGACTTTAAGAGAAAGAAAGACGGAATTCCGGCAACAGTTGTTGGAATCGAGTATGATCCAAATAGAAGTGCTAACATCGCACTGATCTGCTACGCAGATGGTGAGAAAGCATACATCCTTGCTCCAGAAGGACTTACAGACGGCATGACAGTTATGAACGGTGCTGACGCTGAGGTTAGAGTAGGAAACTGCCTTCCACTTTCAGAGATTCCGGTTGGTACACAGATTCACAACATCGAGCTGTACCCAGGAAAAGGTGGACAGCTGGTTCGTTCCGCTGGTAACAGTGCACAGCTGATGGCTAAAGAAGGAAAGTACGCTACACTGAGACTTCCTTCAGGAGAAATGAGAATGGTTCCGATCATCTGCCGCGCATCTATCGGTGTTGTAGGAAACGGTGATCACAACCTGATCAATGTTGGTAAAGCAGGACGTAAGCGTCACATGGGAATCAGACCTACAGTTCGTGGTTCCGTAATGAACCCTAACGACCATCCACACGGAGGTGGAGAAGGTAAGACAAGTATCGGACGTCCAGGACCGTGTACTCCATGGGGTAAACCGGCACTTGGTCTTAAGACTCGTAAGAAGAACAAAGCTTCTAACAAGCTGATTGTAAGAAGAAGAGATGGTAAAGCGATTAAATAATCAGATTCACAAGGAGGTTAGAACCTATGGCTCGCTCACTTAAAAAAGGACCATTTGCAGACGAAAGCTTACTTAAAAAAGTAGACGCTATGAACGCTGCAGGTGATAAAACAGTTATAAAGACATGGTCACGCCGTTCTACAATCTTCCCATCATTTGTAGGTCATACATTTGCCGTACATGATGGAAGAAGACATGTGCCTGTATATGTTACAGAGGATATGGTAGGCCACAAGCTCGGTGAGTTCGTTGCAACAAGAACTTACAGAGGACACGGAAAAGACGAGAAGAAGTCAAGAGTTAGATAATTTTCATACATTTTGAAAGGAGGGTTCATCCATGGCAAGAGGACATAGATCCCAGATCAAAAGAGAAAGAAACGAGCAGAGAGATACAAGACCTTCAGCTAAGATTTCTTATGCAAGAGTATCTGTTCAGAAGGCATGTTTCGTTCTTGATGCCATCAGAGGCAAGGATGTACAGACAGCACTTGGTATTTTAGCATACAATCCAAGATATGCTTCAAGCGTTATAGAGAAGTTACTGAAATCAGCAATCGCAAATGCTGAGAATAACAACGGTATGAGCGTTGAGAACCTCTACATCGAGGAATGCTACGCAAACAAAGGACCGACAATGAAGAGAATCAAACCTAGAGCACAGGGTAGAGCTTACAGAATCGAGAAGAGAATGAGCCACATCACAATCGTGCTCAATGAGAGATAGGAGGACAATATGGGACAGAAAGTTAATCCTCATGGCCTGAGAGTTGGCGTTATCAAAGACTGGGATTCCAAATGGTACGCAGAAAAAGATTTCGCTGACAATCTGGTTGAAGACCACGAGATCAGAAAGTTTTTAAAGAAGAGATTATACAGCGCTGGAATCTCTAAGATTGAAATCGAAAGAGCATCCGATCGCGTTAAGATCATCGTTTATACAGCTAAGCCTGGTGTCGTAATCGGCAAGGGTGGTTCCGAGATCGAAAAGGTGAAAGCAGAGCTTGCACAGTTCACAGATAAGAAGCTCATCGTTGACATCAAAGAAGTTAAGAGACCGGACAAAGATGCACAGCTCGTAGCTGAGAACATTGCTCAGCAGCTTGAGAACCGTATCTCCTTCAGACGTGCTATGAAATCCTGCATGTCCAGAACTATGAAGGCTGGAGCACTCGGAGTTAAGACTTCCGTATCTGGACGTCTTGGTGGTGCTGATATGGCTCGTACAGAGTTCTACAGCGAGGGAACAATTCCGCTGCAGACACTTCGTGCTGACATCGATTATGGATTCGCAGAAGCTGATACAACTTACGGAAAAGTCGGTGTAAAGGTTTGGATTTACAAAGGCGAAGTTCTTCCGACTAAAGCAGATAAGGAAGGGAGAGATAGATAATGTTAATGCCAAAAAGAGTAAAACGTCGTAAACAGTTCCGTGGTACTATGAAAGGTAAGGCTCTTAGAGGTAATAAGATTTCTTACGGTGAATATGGTATCGTAGCTATGGAACCATGCTGGATTCGTTCTAACCAGATCGAGGCAGCCCGTGTTGCTATGACACGTTACATCAAGCGTGGTGGTAAGGTTTGGATCAAAATCTTCCCAGACAAGCCGATCACAGCAAAACCGGCTGAGACTCGTATGGGTAGTGGAAAAGGTACTGTTGAGTATTGGGCAGCAGTAGTTAAACCAGGCCGTGTTATGTTTGAGATTGCAGGAGTACCAGAGGAAACAGCTAGAGAGGCACTTCGACTTGCAATGCATAAATTACCTTGCAAATGCAAAATCGTTTCTCGCGCAGACTTAGAAGGCGGTGATAACAGTGAAAATTAATACATTTGTAAACGAGTTAAAAGGAAAATCCGTAGAGGAATTAAATGAAGAATTAGTAGCTGCTAAGAAGGAACTCTTTAATCTGAGATTCCAGAACGCAACAAATCAGTTGGATAATACAAGCAGAATCAAAGAAGTAAGAAAGAATATCGCTCGTATCCAGACTCTGATTACAGAGGCTAAAAGAGCATAGTGAAAGGAGCAGCAACCGTGGAAGAGAGAAATTTAAGAAAAACCCGTACGGGTAAGGTTGTCAGCGACAAGATGGACAAAACGATTGTTGTTGCTGTTGAAGACCATGTAAAACATCCACTTTACAACAAAATCGTAAAGAGAACTTACAAGCTCAAAGCTCATGACGAGAACAACGAGTGTAAAGTTGGAGATACAGTAAAAGTTATGGAAACAAGACCGCTGTCCAAGGACAAGAGATGGAGACTTGTGGAAATCATGGAGAAAGCGAAATAATTATTTGAAGGAGGTTTACCTGCATGATACAGCAAGAAAGCAGACTTAAAGTAGCAGACAACACAGGTGCGAAAGAGTTACTGTGTATCCGTGTTCTTGGCGGTTCTACAAGAAGATACGCCAACATCGGAGATGTGATCGTTGCAACTGTTAAAGATGCAACACCAGGCGGCGTTGTAAAAAAAGGTGATGTCGTTAAAGCTGTTGTTGTCCGTTCTGTAAAAGGCGCTCGTCGTAAAGACGGTTCCTATATCAGATTCGATGAAAATGCTGCTGTTATTATAAAAGACGATTTGAACCCACGTGGAACACGTATTTTTGGACCAGTAGCAAGAGAGCTTAGAGAGAAACACTTTATGAAGATTGTTTCTTTGGCTCCGGAAGTACTGTAAGGAGGTGCCTGAGAATGTCAACTATGAAAATTAAAAAAGGTGATATGGTTAAGGTTATCGCCGGAAAAGATAAAGATAAAGAAGGCAAAGTTATTGCCGTAGATAAAAAAGACGGAAGAGTCCTGGTTGAAGGCGTCAATATGCTGACAAAGCATACAAAGCCAAGCATGGCAAACCAGAACGGCGGAATCGTACATCAGGAAGGTTACATTGATGCATCAAACGTTATGTTACTTCATAACGGAAAAGCAACAAGAGTAGGCTTCAAGATGGATGGAGACAAAAAAGTTCGTTTTGCTAAGGCAACAGGCGAAGTTATTGATTAATTCAAGGAAGGAGGTCCAGGACTTTGAGTAGACTGAAAGAGCAGTATCAGAATGAGATCGTTGATGCAATGATCAAAAAATTTGGATATAAAAACATCATGGAAGTGCCGAAACTTGACAAGGTTGTAATTAACATGGGTGTCGGTGAGGCAAAAGACAATGCTAAACTTCTGGAGTCAGCTATTGCAGACATGGAGAAAATCGCAGGACAGAAAGCGGTTGTAACAAGAGCAAAGAATTCTGTAGCTAACTTCAAAATCAGAGAGGGTATGCCGATCGGATGTAAAGTTACTTTAAGAGGAGAGAAAATGTACGAGTTCGTTGATCGTCTGATCAACCTCTCACTTCCTCGTGTACGTGACTTCAGAGGAGTAAACCCGAACGCATTTGACGGAAGAGGTAACTATGCACTTGGAATCAAGGAGCAGCTTATCTTCCCAGAAATCGAGTACGATAAGATTGACAAAGTCAGAGGTATGGATGTAATTTTTGTTACAACAGCCAAGACTGATGAAGAAGCACGTGAATTATTGACACAGTTCAATATGCCATTCGCAAAGTAAAAAGGAGAGAAATTCATGGCTAAAACATCAATGAAAATCAAACAGCAGCGTGCACCAAAGTTCTCCACAAGAGAATACAGCCGTTGCAGAATTTGTGGTCGTCCGCATGCATATTTAAGAAAATACGGCATCTGCCGTATCTGCTTCCGCGAACTGGCTTATAAAGGACAGATCCCGGGTGTTAAAAAAGCAAGCTGGTAAGACGAAAGCAACTATATACTGTGAAATAACATAGGAGGAATCACACACATGACTATGAGCGATCCAATTGCAGATATGCTTACAAGAATCCGTAATGCAAACACTGCAAAACATGATACAGTAGATGTACCGGCATCAAAGATGAAACTTGCTATCGCAAACATTCTTCTTGATGAAGGATATATCGCAAAATATGACCTTGTAGAAGATGGAGCTTTCAAGACAATTCACATCACACTGAAATACGGTGCTGACAAGAACGAGAAAGTTATTTCCGGACTGAAGAGAATCTCCAAACCGGGGACTTCGTGTTTACGCTAATACAGAGGATATCCCGAAGGTACTTGGCGGACTCGGAACAGCAATCATCTCTACAAACAAAGGTGTAGTAACAGACAAAGAAGCTAGAAAACTCGGCGTAGGCGGAGAGGTTCTTTGCTTCGTTTGGTAAGCCGAAAGCAACTTAGTGAGAACGATGCGTAGCCGAAGTTTGAGCTTAGTGCGAGGTTGTTCTTTGAACTTAGCGAGGTCCTTTCGAGCTTAGTGAAAAGAACTTCCTTAAATCTGCTCATCTATCGAGTTGAGTGGATGATTCATTATAAAAGGTACGTTCTTTGAGCTTAGCGAAGTTTTGTCGAGCTTAGCGAAAAGAACTTCCTTATAAATGTAACTGAAAACAGAGAAGCCAACGCAGCTTCTCCGAGAATCTAAGTTAAGGAGGATAATGGTATGTCACGTATAGGAAGACTGCCTGTAGCAATTCCTGCAGGAGTAACTGTAGAAGTTGCTGAGAACAATGTAGTGACTGTAAAAGGTCCTAAGGGAACTCTTACAAAAGAGCTTCCAGTAGAAATGGAAATCAAAGTTGAAGGCGAAGAAGTAATCGTTACAAGACCGAGCGACTTAAAGAAAATGAAATCTCTTCATGGTCTGACAAGAACACTGATCAACAACATGGTTGTAGGTGTAACAGACGGATACGAGAAAGTTCTTGAAGTAAACGGTGTAGGTTACAGAGCTGCTAAATCAGGAAATAAACTGACACTGAACCTTGGTTATTCCCATCCAGTTGAGATGATCGATCCAGAAGGAATCGAGACTGTACTTGAGGGACAGAACAAGATCACTGTTAAAGGTATCGATAAAGAAAAAGTTGGACAGTTTGCGGCTGAGATCAGAGATAAGAGAAGACCGGAGCCATATAAGGGCAAGGGAATCAAATATGCTGATGAAGTAATCAGACGTAAAGTCGGTAAGACTGGTAAGAAATAAATAAGGAGAGTGTGAAAATGGTTAGTAAGAAATCTAGAAGCGAAGTTCGTAGAAAAAAACACATGAAATTACGCAACCGTTTCAGCGGAACAGCGCAGAGACCGCGTTTAGCTGTATTCAGAAGTAATAATCATATGTATGCACAGATCATCGACGATACTGTTGGAAATACTCTTGTTTCCGCTTCCACTCTTCAGAAAGAAGTGAAAGCAGAGCTCGAGAAGACTAACGACGTTGAAGCAGCAGCATACCTTGGAAAAGTAATTGCCGAGAGAGCAAAAGCTAAAGGTATTGATGAAGTTGTATTTGATAGAGGCGGATTCATTTACCAGGGTAAAATCAAGGCATTAGCAGACGCAGCAAGAGAAGCTGGTCTGAATTTCTAAGGAAGGGAGAACACAGATGAGACAGGAACGTATTGATGCTAGTCAGATGGAATTAGTAGAAAAAGTGGTATCAATCAAGCGTGTAACCAAAGTTGTTAAAGGTGGTCGTAACTTCCGTTTCACAGCTTTAGTAGTTGTTGGTGATGGAAATGGCCATGTTGGTGCAGGTTTAGGAAAAGCTACTGAAATTCCGGAGCTATTCGTAAAGGTAAAGAGGACGCTATGAAGAAAATGATCAGCGTATCTCTTGATGAAAACTCAAGTGTAACACACGATGTGATTGGTAAATTCGGAAGCGCTTCCGTACTTCTTAAGAAGGCTCCGGAAGGTACTGGTGTTATCGCCGGCGGACCGGCGCGTGCCGTAATTGAGGCGGCTGGAGTTAAGAACATCCGTACAAAATCTTTAGGATCCAACAACAAACAGAATGTTGTACTTGCTACAATCGAAGGTCTTAAAGCAGTTAAGACTCCGGAAGATGTTGCAAGACTTCGTGGCAAATCAATTGAGGAGATCTTAGGCTAATCAACCGAGAAGCCCGATCAAGCGCATAGGAGGTAAGATTGAAATGGCAAATTTAAAAGTTACATTAGTAAAGTCTACAATCGGCGCCGTACCAAAGCATAGAAAAACAGTTGAGGCTCTTGGACTTAAGAAACTCAACAAAACAGTTGTATTGCCAGATAATGCAGCTACCAGAGGTATGGTACAGCAGGTTAGACATTTAGTTAAAGTTGAAGAAGAGGCTTAATTAAGATAAGGAGGTAATGTCATGGACTTATCAAACTTAAGACCGGCAGACGGTTCAAAACAGAGTGATAATTTCAGAAGAGGCCGTGGTCATGGTTCAGGAAACGGTAAGACAGCCGGAAAGGGCCACAAAGGACAGAAGGCTCGTTCAGGAGCTACAAGACCTGGTTTCGAAGGCGGTCAGATGCCTTTATACAGAAGAATTCCTAAGAGAGGTTTCACATGCAGAAACTCTAAGACAATCGTAGGAATCAATCTTAGCGCACTTGAAGTATTCGAGGACGGCGCTACAGTATCCGTTGAGACATTGATCGAAAGCGGTATTGTTAAGAATCCAAAAGATGGAGTAAAAATTCTTGGAAATGGAGAGTTAACTAAGAAGCTTACAGTTCAGGCTAATGCATTCAGTGCAAAAGCAGCTGAGAAGATTGAAGCTCTTGGTGGAAAAGCAGAGGTGATCTAATGCTTAAGTCCTTACGTAAAGCATTAAGTATTGAGGATATCAGAAAGAGACTTCTCTATACATTTGCAATGCTTATCGTTGTTAGGTTAGGATCACAGTTGCCCACTCCGGGAGTAGATCCGACATTTATTCAGAATTTTTTTGCACAGCAGACCGGTGACGCATTTAACTTTTTTGAGGCGTTCACCGGCGGCTCATTTACGAGAATGTCAGTATTTGCCCTGAGCATTACTCCTTACATCACATCATCTATCATCATGCAGCTTCTCACAATAGCGATCCCAAAGCTTGAAGAAATGCAGAAAGATGGTGAAGATGGAAGAAAGAAAATCGCAGCGATTACAAGATATGTGACAGTTGGTCTTGCACTGATTGAATCTATCGCAATGGCTGTAGGATTTGGACGTCAGGGACTTCTGGAAGAATATAATTTCGTAAATTGTGCAATCGTTGTATGTACGCTTACAGCTGGTAGTGCATTCCTTATGTGGATTGGTGAGCGTATTACTGAAAAGGGAGTTGGAAACGGTATTTCTATCGTACTTCTGATCAACATTGTTTCCCGTGTTCCGGATGATTTTGTAACACTGTATACACAGTTCATGAAAGGCAAAACAATTGCAAAGGCAGGACTTGCCGGTGTTATTATCCTTGCAGTCCTTTTGGTTGTAGTTGTATTTGTCATCATTCTTCAGGACGGTGAAAGAAGAATTGCAGTTCAGTATTCCAAAAAAGTACAGGGAAGAAAGATGGTTGGCGGTCAGTCAACACATATTCCGTTGAAGGTGAATACAGCCGGAGTAATCCCGGTTATCTTCTCTTCTTCACTGATGCAGACACCAATCGTGATTGCACAGTTCCTTGGAAAAGGAAAAGGAACCGGAATCGGAAGTAAGATCCTTGCAGGTTTAAACTCCAATAACTGGTGTGATCCAGAGAATCCGATTTATTCAGTCGGACTTGTGGTTTACATTTTACTTACAATATTCTTTGCATATTTCTATACATCGATTACTTTCAATCCGATGGAGATTGCAAATAATATGAAAAAGAGCGGTGGATTTATCCCTGGAATTCGTCCGGGCAAACCAACAGTTGACTACCTTACAAAGATTTTGAATTATATCATCTTTGTTGGTGCGTGTGGTTTGATCATCGTACAGGTGATTCCATATTTCTTCAATGGTGTTTTCGGTGCAAACGTTTCCTTTGGTGGAACATCACTTATCATTATTGTAGGTGTTGTACTTGAGACAATTAAGAAGATTGAATCACAGATGCTTGTAAGAAATTACACAGGATTTTTAAATAATAAGAGATAACAGTTATTGATATTGTTTTCTATTAAATGTCTTTTAGCTCGCTTTGTTCTGTCCTCAATTGCAGGACGAACAGAGCGGGTTAAACTTGTATAAGGAGGATAAAGATATGAAACTCATCATGTTAGGAGCCCCAGGAGCAGGAAAAGGAACACAGGCAAAGAAGATTGCTGAGAAATATACTATTCCGCATATTTCTACTGGAGATATCTTTAGAGCAAACATCAAGAACGGAACAGAACTTGGTAAGAAAGCAAAAACTTTCATGGATCAGGGTCTTCTGGTTCCAGATGAACTGGTTGTTGATCTCGTTGTAGACAGAGTAAACCAGGAAGATTGTAAGAATGGATATGTACTTGATGGATTCCCGCGTACAATTCCACAGGCAGAGGCACTTGATCGTGCACTTGCTGCAATGGGACAGAAGATTGATTATGCGATCGATGTTGAAGTTCCGGATGAGAATATTGTAAACCGTATGTCTGGAAGAAGAGCTTGTGTTGATTGTGGTGCTACTTATCATATCGTATATGCTCCGACTGCAAAAGAAGGCATCTGCGACAAGTGTGGCGGAGAGCTTATCTTGAGAGACGATGATAAACCAGAGACAGTACTTAAGAGACTTGGTGTTTATCATGAGCAGACACAGCCGCTGATCGATTATTATACAGAAGCAGGAGTACTCAGAGAAGTTGATGGTACAATCGATATCAATGATGTATTTGCTGCAATCGTTCAGATCCTTGGAGAGTAAGTTTTGTTGATTTCATTCAGGAGGATTAAAAATGTCAAAAACTGACGTGATTGAAATTGAAGGAGTTGTAGTTGAGAAACTTCCTAACGCAATGTTCAAAGTAGAACTTGAGAATGGCCATATTGTACTGGCGCATATCAGCGGTAAGCTGCGTATGAACTTCATCAAGATTCTGCCGGGAGATAAGGTTACACTTGAGATGTCACCTTATGACCTGAGCAAAGGAAGAATTGTCTGGAGAGACAAGTAAGAATTCTACACATCAAATAACAGGAATGCTGTTGTTTACAACATTCCGTATCTGAAAAGATAAAAAGATATTATTTTCTAAAAAGTATTTTTAGAAAATAATATCTTTTTTAATTTAGGTCTTGACTTTACCATATGTTTTGTGGTAAAGTATGAAATGGTCATTTTTGGAGAGGTGTGTCCAAAAATACCGGAATATATAGGCAGAGCAAAGTAGGGAAGGAGGATTTGACATGAAGGTTAGATCATCAGTTAAACCAATTTGTGAAAAATGCAAAATTATTAGAAGAAAAGGTAGTATCAGAGTAATCTGTGAGAACCCGAAACACAAACAGCGCCAGGGCTAAGGCATTGAACACTTGATGAGTGCAAGCGTAAGCGTAGCACGAATTTAGTGAGAAAGCCTATCAGGAGACTTGGTGAGGTATTATCGAACCTAGTCGAGTGATGCTACTGATGTTTTGTGCAATTATCAAGCGGCTGACAGCATGACACGCCAGGAGGTGTGTGGAGCTGTTTAATATACAGTAAGGATACATCGCATCTGTCCGCAGGTACCGACAGAGCGTGTAGTCTGGGCATCTGACAGACGTTTGTCATCTTTATATGAAAGAGGGAAGATGCTATTGTATATTGCTTATAATACCCGGCATTTGCATTGGCGGATGAGAGTATGATCCGTGCCGGGAAAGGGTATGTAGTTTCCGTACATACCTGGGCTGGGATATCGGAAGGATACATTCCGGTAGGATGCAGCAGTAAATGAGTTACACCAGACTTCATTTATAAAAAGAAGAGACTCATTTCGCATTCGCAGCCTCAATTAGGGACAATTAACAAGAAAACCAGAAAAGAAAATGGAGGAAAGACACATGGCTCGTATTGCAGGTGTAGACTTACCAAGAGACAAACGTGTAGAAATCGGTCTTACTTATATCTACGGAATCGGTAGAACAAGTGCAGAACGTATCTTAAAGGATGCAGGAGTTAATCCTGATACTCGTGTAAGAGATCTTACAAGTGAAGAAGTAAAGAAAATCAGCGCAGTGATCGATGAGACTCAGGTTGTAGAAGGTGATCTCAGAAGAGAAATCCAGCTCAACATCAAGAGACTTAAAGAGATCGGATGCTACCGTGGAATCCGTCATAGAAAAGGACTTCCGGTACGTGGACAGAAAACTAAGACTAATGCAAGAACATGCAAAGGTCCTAAGAGAACTGTAGCAAATAAGAAGAAATAATATCGTATAAAATAAAGAAAGTAGGTTAGTTTAAATGGCTAAGAGAGTTGCGAAAAAAGTAACAAAAAAAACGTGTCAAGAAAAAACGTTGAACGCGGACAGGCACATATTCAGTCATCATTCAACAATACAATTGTTACACTGACTGACGCTCAGGGAAATGCTCTTTCATGGGCAAGTGCAGGCGGTCTGGGATTTAGAGGTTCAAGAAAATCTACTCCATATGCAGCACAGATGGCAGCTGAGACAGCAGCTAAAGCAGCATTAGTACATGGTCTTAAGACAGTAGATGTATTCGTAAAAGGACCGGGATCAGGAAGAGAAGCAGCAATCCGTGCACTTCAGGCATGCGGAATTGATGTAGTAAGCATCAAGACGTAACACCGGTACCGCACAACGGATGTCGTCCACCGAAACGCAGAAGAGTTTAATTATACTCTGCTGTATAAGAAAAGCAGTTATTTAATAGTAAATGTTGACGCAGCGGCATGAGTACCGCTGGCATGTATAATATTAGGAGGATAGAAATGGCAGTAAATAGAGTTCCTGTTCTTAAAAGATGCCGTTCATTAGGAATGGATCCGATTTACCTCGGAATCAATAAGAAATCTAACAGACAGTTAAAAAGAGCAAACAGAAAGATGAGCGAGTATGGTCTTCAGCTTCGCGAGAAACAGAAAGCAAAATTCATCTACGGTGTTCTTGAAAAACCTTTCAGAAACTACTATGCAAAGGCAAAACAGCAGGAAGGAATGACAGGTGAAAACCTTATGATCATCCTTGAGTCAAGACTTGACAACGTTGTTTTCCGTCTTGGACTTGCTAGAACAAGAAAAGAAGCTAGACAGATCGTTGATCATAAGCACGTTCTTGTAAACGGCAAACAGGTTAACATCCCATCTTACCTTGTAAAGGCTGGAGATGTTATTGAAATCAAAGAGAACAAAAAAGGTTCACAGAGATACAAAGAGATTCTTGAAGCTACAGCTGGAAACATGGTACCAGAGTGGCTTGAGGCAGACGCTGAGAATCTTAGAGGTACAGTAAAAGAGCTTCCTAACAGAGAAGCAATCGATGTACCGGTTGACGAGATGCTTATCGTCGAGCTGTATTCTAAATAATAATTTGTAACTGTTCAGAGCCAAGCAAAATTTCATAAAACAGCTATAAAATGCTTGCATTTTTAAGACTGTTTTTGAAATTTTATTTGGCGGATACGCCACACCGACGAAATGCGTAGCATTTTGGAGGTTGGCTCTGAACATTTACAATAATTTCGATTTGAAAGGATTGCGCAGGCTTTTATGCAGGGCAATCCTAACTAATCTGAATAAGTTGATTAGATACAGTTTTGTACCCCCTCAACATATATTAAGCCCATAAGGAGGGTCTGTGTAGTGTTTGATTTTAATAAACCGAATATTGAAATTACAGATGTTTCAGATGACAAGAAATACGGAAGATTTGTCGTAGAACCGCTGGAGAGAGGATACGGAACTACGCTTGGTAACGCGCTGAGAAGAATTATGCTTTCTTCCCTGCCGGGAGCAGCAGTTAGTTCTGTGAAAATCGACGGTGTACTGCACGAGTTCAGTTCCATCCCGGGTGTTAAAGAAGATGTGACAGAGATCATCATGAACCTGAAATCTCTGGCTATCAAGAACACATCTGAGTCTGATGAAGTGAAGACAGCTTATATCGAGTTCGAAGGAGAAGGCGTTGTAACAGGTGCTGATATCCAGTGTGACTCTGATATTGAGATTGTAAACCCGGAGCAGGTAATTGCTACATTAAGCGGTGGCAAAGACAGCAAGCTTTATATGGAACTTACAATCACTAAAGGTAGAGGATATGTAAGCTCAGATAAGAATAAGACAGAAGATATGCCAATCGGTGTTCTTCCGATTGATTCTATCTACACACCGATCGATCGTGTTAACCTGACAGTTCAGGATACACGTGTAGGTCAGGTTACAGATTATGACAAACTGACACTTGATGTCTGGACAAAAGGTACAATGGCTCCTGATGAGGCTGTCAGCCTTGCAGCAAAAGTGTTAAGTGAGCATCTGAAACTCTTCATCGACCTGTCAGAGGTAGCTCAGCAGGCAGAAGTTATGATTGAGAAAGAGGATGACGAGAAAGAAAAAGTTCTTGAGATGAGCATTGATGAACTTGAGCTTTCTGTTCGTTCTTACAATTGTCTGAAGAGAGCCGGAATCAACACAGTTGAAGAGCTCACAAACAAGACTCCGGAAGACATGATGAAGGTTCGTAACCTTGGTCGTAAGTCTCTCGAAGAAGTTCTTGCAAAACTGAAAGAACTCAATCTGGAACTGAACCACGGAGAAGAATAATATTTTATATCCGTACTATGATAAATTATCAGGACACTTATGTCCTGCACAGGCTGTGATTACAGTTTTGTTAATTGCAGCCCGCTGAAGATTGAATATCCTGGTGGTAAGCCCGAAGAGCACAGCAGGAGCATTTGATTAGTAAGCCCGAAGATGCATAACCAAATGTTAATTAATGGAGGAAATTTGAAATGGCAAAGTATAGAAAACTTGGCAGAACAGCAAGCCAGAGAAAAGCTTTACTTAGAAACCAGGTAACAGCACTTCTTAACAACGGAAAGATCGTTACAACAGAAGCTAAGGCAAAAGAGATCCGTAAGCAGGCAGAAAGCCTGATCGCTCTTGCTGTAAAAGAGAAAGATAACTTCGAAGAAGTTACAGTAATGGCTAAAGTAGCACGTAAAGATGCTGATGGCAAACGTGTGAAAGAAGTTGTTGACGGTAAGAAAGTTACTGTTTATGACGAAGTTGAGAAGACAATCAAAAAAGATAAGCCAAGCAGACTGCACGCTAGACGTCAGATGCTGAAAGTTCTCTTCCCTGTTAAAGAAGGCGAGAAGAGAAACATGAAAGATGTTGACATGGTTGCAAAACTCTTTGATGAGATCGCTCCAAAATATGCTGATCGTAACGGTGGTTACACAAGAATCGTAAAGATTGGTCAGCGTAAAGGTGACGCAGCTATGGAAGTTCTGATCGAGCTTGTTTAATCTATTTTGAATTTATAGCTGAACTTAGACTCCCATGTAGGATGAATGTCCTGCATGGGAGTTTTTATATATTAGGAAAGTTCTATCCTAATATATAAAAAAACACTCCGCTTGGGATGTGTCAAAACTGTTCGCTGTCAAGAAAAAAATCATTTTTGTAAAAAGTGCACAACTGATGTTAAAAAAATAACGTTAAAACTTTAACGAAAGGTACATTGACAATTAATTAACGAACCAGTATACTATTAACTGTAATCGGGAAACATAAAAACAACCCGATCGGATAAAACTTGCAGGTTACAAAAACAGTGACTATAAAAATGATTTATTCAAGTACAGGAGGAATACTCAGATGGCAAAGAAAGAGGCGGCAAAAACTGTAGAGACAAAGACAGTAAATACCGGATTCGTTGATAACGTAGAAGCTCTTGAAGCAAAAATGAAAGAAATGCGCGAAGCACAGAAAATCTTCGCTACATTTACACAGGAGCAGGTTGACAAAATCTTCTATGAAGCAGCTATGGCAGCAAACAAGCAGCGTATCCCGCTTGCAAGACTTGCAGTAGAAGAAACTCAGAGAGGTATTCTCGAGGATAAGGTTATCAAAAACCATTACGCAGCAGAGTATATTTACAACGCATACAAAGATACAAAGACATGTGGTGTTGTAGAAGAAGATAAGGCTTTCGGAATCAAAAAGATTGCAGAGCCAATCGGACTTGTTGCAGCAGTTATCCCTACAACAAACCCTACATCAACAGCAATCTTCAAAACACTGATCTGCTTAAAGACGAGAAATGCAATCATCATCAGCCCACACCCGGCTGCTAAGGCATCTACAATCGCAGCAGCTAAAGTTGTTCTTGATGCAGCAGTTAAGGCAGGAGCTCCGGAAGGAATCATCGGATGGATCGATGCTCCGTCACTGGAACTTACAAACACAGTAATGAGAGATGCAGACATCATCCTGCAACAGGTGGTCCTGGAATGGTTAAAGCAGCTTACTCTTCAGGAAAGCCGGCACTCGGAGTTGGAGCTGGTAACACACCGGTTATCATCGACGACACAGCAGATGTAAGAATGGCAGTTAACTCAATCATCCACTCTAAGACATTTGACAATGGTATGATCTGTGCTTCTGAGCAGTCTGTAACAGTACTTGAAAGCGTATATGAAGAAGCAAAGAAAGAATTCCAGTATAGAGGATGCTACTTCCTGAAACCAGGTGAGGAGCTTGACAAAGTTCGTAAGACAATCATCATCAACGGTGCACTGAACAGTAAGATCCCAGGAAAATCAGCTTATGAAATCGCTCAGATGGCAGGCGTTGATGTACCGAAGAATACAAAGATCCTGATCGGAGAAGTTGAATCTGTAGATATCTCAGAAGAATTTGCACATGAGAAATTATCACCGGTACTTGGTATGTACAAAGCCAAAACATTTGATGAGGCGCTTGAGAAAGCAGCTCAGCTTGTAGCAGACGGTGGATATGGACATACATCTTCCCTCTACGTACATCCGGCAGAGACAGAGAAGATTGCAAAACATGCAGCAGCATGAAGACTTGTCGTGTACTGATCAACACACCTTCTTCTCACGGTGGAATCGGAGACCTTTATAACTTCAAGATGGCTCCGTCCCTTACACTTGGATGTGGATCATGGGGTGGAAACTCTGTATCAGAGAACGTAGGAGTAAAACATCTGCTTAACATCAAGACAGTTGCAGAGAGGAGAGAAAATATGCTGTGGTTCAGAACACCTGAGAAAGTTTACTTCAAGAAAGGTTCTATGCCGGTTGCACTGGATGAGCTTGGAACAGTAATGCACAAGAAGAAAGCATTTATCGTAACTGACTCTTTCCTTTACAAGAACGGATATGTAAAACCAATCGAAGATAAATTAGATGAAATGGGAATCCAGCATACATGCTTCTTCGAGGTAGCACCAGACCCGACACTTCAGTGTGCACGCAAGGGTGTTGACCAGATGAGACAGTTCGAGCCAGATACAATCATTGCTCTTGGTGGTGGATCTGCAATGGACGCTGCTAAGATCATGTGGATCATGTATGAGCATCCGGAAGCAAACTTCGAAGATATGGCTATGGACTTCATGGACATCCGTAAGAGAGTATTTACATTCCCTAAGATGGGAGAGAAAGCTTACTTCGTAGCTATCCCAACATCTTCAGGAACAGGTTCTGAGGTAACACCATTTGCAATCATCACAGACGCTGACACAGGTGTTAAATGGCCAATCGCTGACTACGCTCTGCTTCCAAACATGGCAATCGTAGACGTAGACAACATGATGACACAGCCGAAGGGACTGACAAGTGCTTCAGGTATCGACGTTATGACACATGCAATTGAGGCATATGTATCTATCATGGCTACAGATTACACAGATGGTCTTGCTATGAAGGCTGTTAAGCTTGTATTCGAGAACCTTCCATCTGCATATGAGAACGGAGCAAACGATCCGAAGGCTCGTGAAGAAATGGCAAATGCTTCCTGTATGGCTGGTATGGCATTCGCAAATGCATTCCTTGGTGTTAACCACTCCATGGCTCATAAGCTTGGTGCTTTCCACCACCTGCCACACGGTGTTGCTAACGCAGTAATCCTTACAGAGGTTATGAGATACAACGCAGCAGAAGTTCCGACAAAGATGGGAACATTCTCACAGTATCAGTACCCACATGCACTTGCAAGATACGCAGAACTCGGACGTTTCGCAGGATGCACAGGTAAAGATGATAAAGAAGTATTTGAGAACTTCATTGCTAAGCTTGAAGAACTCAAAGAGAAGATTGGGATCAAGAAGACAATCAAAGATTACGGTATCGATGAGAAGTACTTCCTTGATACACTTGATGAAATGTCAGAGCAGGCATTCAACGATCAGTGTACAGGAGCTAACCCAAGATACCCACTCATCCAGGAGATCAAAGATCTGTACCTGAAATGCTACTACGGAAAATAAATTGCATTGCATAAGCAGGCATATGACCGTTAGAATCTAAAATATACGAGAGAGATAGAATGATGTTGAAAAGCATTGTTCTATCTCTTTTTTTACGCGAGCAACGAGCCAAAGTCTGTGCTTGCACAAGACCTTGGCGACTGCCGCGATAACTTGGAAAATAGAGTTTTTGAGTTTTCCAAGTATACGCGAGCAACGAGCCAGAGTTTGTAATTGTTAAGAAATAGACAATATATAGCGGGTGAAAAAACTTGTTAAAAACTGCACAAACTTGCGCTGAAGGGGTTTTATTTTTAAAAATTGTGAGATATAATGACATCATCAAAACAAAGTAAGAGCCGTAAGGCAAGAGGAACAGCCCCGCAGAGCTGAGATAAAATAAGAGCAGACAAGCAGGTGTGTTCAAGATATAAGGAGGTCTATATTATGAAGTTAGAAGAAAAAAATCTCATCGTGAAACGTGCTTACAAATCAGTTTACAAATGTGATGACTACATTGTGAAGGTTTTTAATGAAGGACATCCGAAGTCAGATGTATTTAATGAGGCTCTGAATACTGCAAGAGTAGAAGAGACAGGTTTGGACATTCCGAAGGTAAAAGAAGTAACTCAGATTGATGGAAAGTGGGCAATTGCGATCGAGTACAAAGCAGGTAAGACACTTGAGGACATGATGGAATCTGATAGGAAGAATCTGGAAAAATATATGGAAGACTTTGTTGATCTCCAGTTACAGGTTCAGAGTAAGAAATCACCGCTTCTGAAAGGAATGAAAGATAAATTAGCTCGTCAGATCAATGGATTGAAAGATCTTGATGCGACTACACGTTATGAGCTTATGACAAGACTTGAGAGTATGCCAAAGCATAATAAAGTATGCCATGGAGACTTTAATCCGAGTAATGTGATCGTAGGAAAGAATGGAAAGATGACAGTGGTTGACTGGGCTCATGCAACACAGGGAAATGCAAGTGCAGATGCAGCAATGACATATCTTCTCTTTGCACTGAAGGATCAGAAAGTAGCAGACCTTTACTTAAAACTGTTCTGCAAGAAGAGCGATACAGCAATGCAGTATGTGCAGCAGTGGCTTCCGATTGTTGCAGCAGCACAGTTGTCTAAAGAAAATGAACTTGAGAAAGATTTCCTGATGAGATGGATTGATGTTGTTGATTATCAGTAGAAAATAGAGTTGTTTCTAAAAAAAGAAGCACTGGAAGATCAAAATGAAATCTTCCGGTGCTTCTTAGTCTTTTTATTATTTACCAACTCGTAAAGAAAACGTTATCGCCAATTACAACACCGGTTCTGGTTGTCGATGGTGCGTACAGGAAGTAATAACAGTCGGCTACAGAGGCAAGACGAGCTCCGTTGATCGCATCCTGTGCAACCTGGATAGAAAGACTTCGTGGACCTTGCTTTAATACACGGTCTAAGGAACCTGTCCATACAGGAGCAAACTGTCCTTTGGCATAGATGACATCATGAATAGAATTCGGAAAGCGGCTGCTATATACACGATTCATAATGACTGTAGCAACTGCAAGCATAGAATCGTAATCATAGTGGGCCTCACATTGCAGAATTGCTGCAAGAAGTGTAAGGTCATCAGACGCAATGGCAGATCCGGAACTATTGGAGCCACCAGAAGAACTTGAACTTCCGGAGGATGAGAAACCTGAATTACCGGAGTTCCCAGAGGAACTGGAAGTATTCGTTTTGTTCGTGCTGGCAGCAGCCTCAGCTTTTGCAGCAGCTTCAGCTTTCGCAGCAGCTTCCGCCTGTTTCCTGGCTTCTTCTGCCTGACGAGCTGCCTCTTCTTCTTTGGCTTTCTGTAGTTTTGCATTCACCTCATTCAAATTAGTAGAAGTTGCAGCAGCTTTTGCCTGTAATTGTGTCTGCTGTGTCTGCAATTGGTTCTGTAAATCTTTCATGGAATCCTGTTGTGCTTCCAGGTCTGCTTTCTGATCAGCAATCTGCTGGTGAACATCTTTCAGATTGTTCAGCGCTTTGCGGTCGTAGTTACTTAAATTTTCAATAAAATCAGCTTTGTTTAGAAAATCTGACATATTTTCTGCTGAGAAAAGCATCTCGAGCATTGTAGCACTTCCGTGCTCGTACATATATTTGATACGGCTTTTCATATCTTCATACTGCTGATCTTCATTTTTCTGCGCTTTCTCAAGATCATCCTGTGTTTTGTCTATATCACTGTTGAGGATCTCAACCTGCATTTCAGTATCAGATATCTTCTCGCTCAAGGTGAGGATATCCTGGTTGATGCCTTTTAATTCGTTCTCAAGGGCAGAGGTCTGGTTTTGCAGATTGTCTATCGTGTCTGTAGCATAGACTGGAAGTGCAGAAAATACAATTGCAAGGGAACAAATGAGCGCAGTGCCCGTATGTAACTTGCTTTTTTTGTAAAATGCCATAATCTCAATATCCTTTCTTTAAATGACATTGCATAGTTGTCGAAAACCTATTATACTATAAAACAGAGAATTAATCAAATTGGCACGGAATATTTTATGATTGTTTTACGAAAAGATTAAAAAGATGTTGCTTTTTGTAACAATTGACGGATAGAAAATACAGAAGATAAGGAAAAAGTATGGAAAAAAGGAAATTAAGATTGTTGGATTAGATCTCGATGGAACACTTCTTACAGATAAGAAAGAACTTCTTCCTTATACGAAGAATGTGATCAAAGAGGCGCTGAAGAATGGTACAGTTGTTCTTGTTGCAACCGGAAGACCATGGACAGGAGTTCCAGAGGAATTACGTGAGCTTCCGGGGATGGATTATGCACTGACTGCTAATGGGGCAAGGATTATTGAGACGAGAACCGGAAAGGTACTGGAAGAACATCTGTTATCCAAAGAAGCAGCAAAAAAAAGCAATTGCAATCGGAAGAAAATATGATACTCTGTTGGAAGTTTATTTTGATGGGCAGGGATATGCTCAAAAAGATGAGATCGCGCAAGTGAGAAAGTATCATAAGAATCCGAACATGTGGGATTATTTTCTGAGAACACGAATAGCGGTAGACAGACTGGAAGATCTGCTGGATGAAAAAGAAGGGGATCTCGACAAAGTACAGATGTTGTTTGCAGATATGGAAGAGAGAGAAGAGGCGTGGAAAGAGCTGGAGCGAGAAGGCGTCTTTGAACTGGTTGGCTCTCTTCAATATAATATAGAAA
>ENA-OQJT01000075-OQJT01000075.1-human-gut-metagenome-genome-assembly--contig:-NODE-75-length-21910-cov-1.578616_pt1 | contig 21910 bp, 16 predicted proteins | sample MGYA00242612_ERZ504779 | MGnify/ENA primary metagenome ERZ504779 (study PRJEB26092, sample SAMD00036366) | human gut metagenome | host: Homo sapiens | study: EMG produced TPA metagenomics assembly of...
CCGCCGTTTACTGGGGCTTAAATTCAAAGCTTCGCTTGCGCTAACCTCTCCTCTTAACCTTCCAGGCACCGGGGCAGGCGTCAGCATATACCTCACCTTACGGTTTTGCATAGACCTGTGTTTTTGCTAAACAGTTGCTTGAGCCTATTCTCTGCGGCCAACTCTCGTTGGCACCCCTTCTCCCGAAGTTACGGGGTCATTTTGCCGAGTTCCTTAACAATGCTTCTTCCGCCGGCCTTAGGATTCTCTCCTCATCCACCTGTGTCGGTTTACGGTACGGGTATCTTAAAAACAATAGCGGCTTTTCTTGATTCATGCTCACACACTTCCCTACTTTAGTTCGGTCCGCATCACGCCTTTGGATTGCCACACGGTTTTTCCTATGTGACTCCTCCTTCGCTTGCACGCGGCTTTCCGTTCCGCGCCTGTGCTCTCCACAAATGTCCCCACAGTTCTGTTTTAGATAGTGCAGGAATCTCAACCTGCTGTCCATCGGATACGCATTTCTGCCTCTCCTTAGGCCCCGACTTACCCAGGGCAGATCAGCTTTACCCTGGAAACCTTGGATATTCGGCCGAGAGGATTCCCACCTCTCTCTCGCTACTCATTCCGGCATTCTCTCTTCCTGGCACTCCACAGCTCCTTCCGGTACTGCTTCATCGCGCCAGCAATGCTCCTCTACCATACCATACGGTATCCTGTGCTTCGGTGTCGTGTTTCAGCCCCGGACATTTTCGGCGCAGGACCTCTCGACTAGTGAGCTATTACGCACTCTTTGAATGTGTGGCTGCTTCTGAGCCAACATCCTAGTTGTCTTCGAAATCCCACATCCTTTTCCACTTAACACGTACTTTGGGACCTTAGCAGCAGGTCTGGGCTCTTTCCCTTTTGACTGCCCAACTTATCTCGTGCAGTCTGACTCCCGATGAGCATCTTTACGGCATTCGGAGTTTGATATCCCTTGGTAAGCTTTGACGCCCCCTTAGAAATTCAGTGCTCTACCTCCGTAAGACTCCATCGAGGCTAGCCCTAAAGCTATTTCGAGGAGAACCAGCTATCTCCGGGTTCGATTGGAATTTCTCCCCTACCCACACCTCATCGCCACCCTTTTCAACGGATGTGCGTTCGGCCCTCCACTACCTCTTACGGCAGCTTCAGCCTGGACATGGGTAGATCACCCGGTTTCGGGTCTACTCTTACTGACTTCACGCCCTCTTAAGACTTGGTTTCCCTTCGGCTCCGTACCTATAGTACTTAACCTTGCCAGTAAACGTAACTCGCCGGACCGTTCTACAAAAAGTACGCGGTTGTGCACATAAGGCACTTCCACAGCTTGTAAACACAGGGTTTCAGGTTCTCTTTCACTCCCCTCCCGGGGTCCTTTTCACCTTTCCTTCACAGTACTATGCGCTATCGGTCACTGAGGAGTATTTAGCCTTGGAGGGTGGTCCCTCCTGCTTCCCACAAGGTTTCCCGTGTCTCGTGGTACTCTGGATCCTGCCAGCCTCTCATCAATTTCGCCTACGGGATTTTCACCCTCTCTGATCAGATTTCCCAAAACTGTTCGGCTATTGATTCGAGTACCTTATGCAGTCCACAACCCCGCGGTGCACGCACCACGGTTTGGGCTCTTTCCATTTCGCTCGCCGCTACTTTGGAAATCGAGGTTTCTTTCTTCTCCTCGGGGTACTTAGATGTTTCAGTTCCCCCGGTTCCCTTCCATACGTTATGGATTGGCGTATGGATACTTGAGGTTTGCTCAAGTGGGTTTCCCCATTCGGATATCTCCGGATCAATGGATATTTGCTCCTCCCCGAAGCTTTTCGCAGCTTATCACGTCCTTCATCGGCTCTCAGTGCCAAGGCATCCACCCTGCGCTCTTAATGCTTGACCTGTATTCTTGGTCCGCTGCCATCATAGCGTTGATGACAGGCTTTTGTGTTCTCTGCTTTAAAAGCAATTGATTGAATAATCTTTCGATTATCTCTCTGGTTTGATAACATCACATGCTCTCACACATGATGCCTCGGATGTCTTTTCCTATCTCTAACGTTTTAACGTTTTCAATATAGATTGTATATGCGGTTTTCAAGGTACATCTTGCTGACTGATTTGTTTCATCAGTCATTAGAACTTAAAAGATGTTTTCCTGTCTTTTTGTGAAACACATTTCTTCTTTTAAACTCTAATCACTGGTAAAACCAGCTCTCATCAGCACTTCCCTGCTGTTATGGGTTACTGCGCTTCTGTGGGCAGCTGTTTTATTTCATAGACATTTTCCCCTGTCTTTTTATTAGGGAGCTGGCAGCCACCTGCTCTCCCACACCGTCTCCAGTGCAGTACCATCGGCCGCTTAGGTCTTAACCATCGTGTTCGGGATGGGAACGGGTGTGTCCCCTAAGCGCATCGCCACCAGCAGTAGTTATCCAGTTTTTGAAACTGTAAAGTCTGCGGCATCTTTCGTTTTCTGTTTCTTATGTCTCTGTCTCTTCTGCCGTTCCTTAATAACTAAACAGTGAAACCCATTCTTTACTTGTTCTTCCTTAGAAAGGAGGTGATCCAGCCGCACCTTCCGATACGGCTACCTTGTTACGACTTCACCCCAGTTATCAGTCCCGCCTTCGGCAGCTCCCTCCGTAAACGGTTGGGTCACTGACTTCGGGCGTTACCAACTCCCATGGTGTGACGGGCGGTGTGTACAAGACCCGGGAACGTATTCACCGCGACATTCTGATTCGCGATTACTAGCGATTCCAGCTTCGTGCAGTCGAGTTGCAGACTGCAGTCCGAACTGAGACGTTATTTTTGGGATTTGCTCCACCTCGCGGCTTTGCCTCCCTTTGTTTACGCCATTGTAGCACGTGTGTAGCCCAGATCATAAGGGGCATGATGATTTGACGTCATCCCCACCTTCCTCCAGGTTATCCCTGGCAGTCTCCACAGAGTGCCCAGCTTTACCTGCTGGCTACTGAGGATAAGGGTTGCGCTCGTTGCGGGACTTAACCCAACATCTCACGACACGAGCTGACGACAACCATGCACCACCTGTCTCCAATGCTCCGAAGAGAAGGCCCCGTTACGGGCCGGTCATCGGGATGTCAAGACCTGGTAAGGTTCTTCGCGTTGCTTCGAATTAAACCACATGCTCCACCGCTTGTGCGGGTCCCCGTCAATTCCTTTGAGTTTCATTCTTGCGAACGTACTCCCCAGGTGGAATGCTTAATGCGTTTGCGGCGGCACCGAAGAGCTTTGCTCCCCAACACCTAGCATTCATCGTTTACGGCGTGGACTACCAGGGTATCTAATCCTGTTTGCTCCCCACGCTTTCGAGCCTCAACGTCAGTTACCGTCCAGTAAGCCGCCTTCGCCACTGGTGTTCTTCCTAATATCTACGCATTTCACCGCTACACTAGGAATTCCGCTTACCTCTCCGGCACTCGAGCCAGACAGTTTCCAATGCAGTCCCAGGGTTAAGCCCTGGGTTTTCACATCAGACTTGCCTTGCCGTCTACGCTCCCTTTACACCCAGTAAATCCGGATAACGCTTGCCCCCTACGTATTACCGCGGCTGCTGGCACGTAGTTAGCCGGGGCTTCTTAGTCAGGTACCGTCATTATCTTCCCTGCTGATAGAGCTTTACATACCGAAATACTTCTTCGCTCACGCGGCGTCGCTGCATCAGGGTTTCCCCCATTGTGCAATATTCCCCACTGCTGCCTCCCGTAGGAGTTTGGGCCGTGTCTCAGTCCCAATGTGGCCGGTCGCCCTCTCAGGCCGGCTACTGATCGTCGGTTTGGTGGGCCGTTACCCCGCCAACTGCCTAATCAGACGCGGGCCCATCCCATACCACCGGAGTTTTTCACACCGAGCCATGCAGCTCTGTGCGCTTATGCGGTATTAGCAGCCGTTTCCAGCTGTTATCCCCCGGTATGGGGCAGGTCACCCACGCGTTACTCACCCGTCCGCCGCTCAGTCAGTTAAGAATCATCCGAAGAATCTCCTTAACTGCTTCGCTCGACTTGCATGTGTTAAGCACGCCGCCAGCGTTCATCCTGAGCCAGGATCAAACTCTCTGATAAAATGTTTGTTCCAAGTTCAAAATCAACATACTAGCTAATTTATCCCTTTTACTGTTTTAAAGGATCTTTCGATCGTTTTGAATTACTTATTCAGAACTTTCGAGGATGTGTTTCATTGTTTAATTACCAAGGTTCTTCGCTGTTCTCTCGATCAGCAACTCGTTTATTTTATCAAACTCATTTGCATTTGTCAAGAACTTTTTTCAACTTTTTTCAAAGCCGAGCGGAGAAGGAGGGATTTGAACCCTCGCGCCGCTATTAACGACCTACTCCCTTTCCAGGGGAGCCCCTTCAGCCAGCTTGGGTACTTCTCCATAGTTTGCCTGATTCATAATCAGATATTCAATTAACTGAGTTTTGAGCGGAGAGGGTGGGATTCGAACCCACGCGCCCTTTCGGACAAACGGTTTTCAAGACCGCCTCGTTATGACCGCTTCGATACCTCTCCGTGTGTGAATTCAAATCTCGGTAACTCCCGAAATCATCTCAGTTTTTGGCTTGTCAGCTTTGCGTTTTTATCTCTCTCGCTCAGCGACATTCGTTATTATATCAGCAGTGTTTCAGAATGTCAACCACTTTTTTGAATTTTTTTTTACATTTTTTTCAATTTCTTTTTCGTTTTCGCTGTTTTTCCCTGTTTTGCAATTCACACATTTGTTTTTATCCATTTATAGTTTGCTTTCTGTATTTTGCTTTTTTCTATTTTTCTGCCAGAAAGCTCTCTGCAACGAGCAGATCCTCCGGTGTTGTGATTTTTATATTTTCATAGCCGCCTTTTACCATCACTGATGCGATTCCCATCTCCTGCTCCACAACCATGGCATCGTCGGTGATTCCTTCTGTGGAATGCTGCATCAGTTTTTCGAATGCCGGAAACAGAAGCTCTGCTGCAAAGGCCTGCGGGGTCTGTGCCTGCCATACGAGATCTCTTCGCGGGCTTTCCCTGATTTTTCCGTTTTCATCGGTAAGCTTGATGGTATCCTTGACCGGCATGCCAAGGACACAGGCTTTTTCTTCTTTTACACATGCGCAGAGACGTTCCAGCATTTCCTGGTTTAAAAACGGGCGGGCGCCATCGTGAATCAGAACGTAATCGGTCTTCTGATCCTGTTCGCTTTCCAGGCTTTTCAGCGTCTGCAATGCTTTCCAGACAGATTCATACCGTTCCCTTCCGCCTGCGCATACGGAAACAGTTTTCTTAATTCCATATTTTTCGATAATCTCTTTCTGACAGTATTCTATTTTATCCGCACCTGTCACAAGAATGATCTGGTCAATCTCCGGCGAATGTTCAAAAACCTCCAGCGCGTAAACCACGACTGGTTTTCCCTCCGATTTCCAGAAACTGTTTTGCTACGCTTCCGCCCATCCGGGTTCCCTTTCCGGCTGCCAGGACAACCGCAGTGTATTTTTCTTTCTTCTCGCTCATCTTTTCCTCCGTTTTCTACAAATACAAAAACTCCGCAGCAGATCTCTCTTCTCCGTTCTGCTGCGGAAGTTTCTTTTTCTTATCGTTCTCCAAGCTTCAGGTTCGGTACGGCATTCAGGTCCCAGCCGTGGCGGGTTCCCTTCTGGTACTCGTAGTAAGCTGCCACACCGATCATGGCCGCATTGTCGGTACAGAAGATCGGGGACGGACGGTAAAAGCGGATGCCCTCTTTTTCACATGCTGCTTCCATCGCCGCGCGGAGTGCCCCGTTCGATGCAACGCCGCCGGCGATCGCCAGACGGTCCATATGGTAATCTTTGGCCGCACGGATGGCATTATCCACCAGAACGTCCACAACGGCCTGCTGGAAGGACGCAGCGATGTCTGCTTCGACAATTGGTTCGCCTGTCATCCGGCATTTGTTCAGATGGTTTAAAACGGCAGATTTTACGCCGCTGAAGCTGAAGTCATACGGCGCATCCTCCATGTGGGCACGCGGGAAGTCGATGGCGTGCGGGTTTCCTTCTTTTGCCAGCTTGTCGATCTTCGGTCCGCCCGGATAGCCGAGTCCGATGGCACGGGCTACCTTGTCGAAGGCTTCTCCGGCTGCGTCGTCTCTCGTTCTTCCGAGGATTTCGAAAGAACCGTAATCTTTTACAATGACAAGATGGGTATGGCCTCCGGAGATGATTTCACACAGGAACGGCGGCTCCAGATCCGGGTGTTCGATATAGTTCGCCGAGACGTGGCCTTCAATATGGTGAACGCCGACCAGCGGTTTCTTTTTTGCATAGGCGATCGCTTTTGCCTCTGCCACGCCGACGAGAAGTGCGCCGACAAGACCAGGGCCGTACGTAACACCGATCGCATCGATATCATCCAGAGTGACATCGGCTTCTTTTAAGGCCGCTTCTACAACCTGGTTGATTTTTTCGATATGTTTTCTGGATGCAATTTCCGGCACAACGCCGCCATACAGGGTATGGATGGCGATCTGGGATGAAATAATGTTAGACAGCACACATCTTCCGTTTTTCACGACGGAGGCTGCGGTTTCATCGCAGGAGCTCTCAATTGCAAGAATCAGGGTATCTTTTTCACTCATTTTTCGTTTCCTCTTCAAATAACAGTTCTACTGATCTTCCGTCTTTTCCAAGCTCTGCGGCCGGGAAAATCTTCTGTACCTCATCCATGTACCGCTGCGGGCCGACGAGCGACGGGGAAAAGTGGGTCAGCCACATTTCGGCAGCCTCGGCATCTTTTGCCAGTTTTGCCGCCTCGTAGAAGGTCATATGCTTAAATTCTTTTGCTTTTGCCTGTTTTTCCGGCTCGCCGTACATTCCCTCGCAGATGAAAAGGTCGGAGCCTTTCGCATGTTCGGAGATCGACGGAATCGGGCGGGTATCGGTGCAGTAGGTCACCTTCAGTCCTTTTCTGGCAGGGCCGAGGACCATGTCCGGCGTATACGTCTTTCCATCCAGGGTGACAGTCTCGCCTTTCTGCAGCGGATTCCAGCATTTAATCGGAATTTCCTGTGCTTTAGCGCGCTCCACATCGAATTTTCCCTTGCGGGAGATCTCCAGCGAATAGCCGTAGCAGGTGATATTGTGCTGCACGCGGAAGGCTGTGATTTTGTAGCCGTTCATCTCGATCACTTCCTCCGGCGCTGTCACCTCGTGAAATACAATCGGAAACGGCAGCTCCGGGCAGATGACACGCAGTGAATTGACGACGCGCTCCAGGCCTTTTGGGCCGATCATGGTCAGCGGTTCTCTCCGGTCAGTGTTTCCCATCGTCAGGAGAAGTCCTGGAAGGCCGCTGATGTGGTCTGCGTGGTAATGGGTGAAGCAGATGGCATCAATCGGCTTAAAGGTCCAGCCTTTTTCCTTGATGGCAACCTGGGTTCCCTCGCCGCAGTCGATCAGAAGGCTGCTTCCGTTGTATCGGGTCATCAGGGCGGTCAGGCGTCTGCCTGGCAGAGGCATCATACCGCCTGTTCCCAGTAAACATACATCTAACACGTTTTTCCTCCATATTCTATCCGGCTTTTTCGAAAGCCGGTCAGGTATTTTACGTTGAAAAGCGTGTCCAAAACGGTTTGTTTCAGACACGCTCTCATCTTAACACAGTTTTTTCAAACACGCAATGACGCGGGTTTTATTTATTTGCTGTCATGACAGCTTCCTTCATCATGCGGACATACGTATAGATGTGCTGCTCCGCATGAGTGCCGTACTTCGCAATCATTTTGACGATAGCGCTTCCGACGATGACACCGTCCGCAATTTTTGCAATGTTGGCTGCCTGATCGGTCGTGTTGATGCCGAAGCCTACGGCTACCGGAATATCGGTTACTTTGCGGATTGCGGCGATCATGGAATCGAGGTCTGTCTTGATCTCGCTTCTGACACCGGTAACGCCCAGAGACGATACGAGGTAGATAAAACCTTCGGCGTCTGCGGCAATTTTCTGGATGCGCTGCTCAGACGTCGGCGCAATCAGAGAAATGACATCTACCTGATGGCTGCGCGCAATATCGTTTAATTCGCCTTTTTCCTCATACGGCATATCCGGGATGATGATGCCATTGATGCCGACTTCCTCGCATTTTGTAAAGAACGGCTCGTATCCGTAATGGAACACCGGGTTTAAGTAGGTCATAAACACCAGCGGAATGTCTGTTTTTTTGCGCACGGAGGCTACCATATCGAAAATTTTATCGGTGGTAGTTCCGGCTTTTAAGGAACGGAGGTCTGCCTCCTGGATGACAACGCCCTCGGCAATCGGATCCGAGAACGGGATTCCGATCTCGATCAGGTCTGCGCCTGCTTTTTCGAGCTCCAGAATATAATTCTCTGTTTTTTCAATGTTCGGGTCTCCGGCTGTCAGAAACGGAATGAATGCTTTGCTGTTTGAAAATGCTTCTGTTACTTTACTCATGAAGATCCCTCCCTCTGTATCTTGCAATGGCTGCTACGTCTTTGTCTCCGCGTCCGGACAGGCAGATGATGATGGAGTCTTCCGGATCAAATTCTTTTGCGATCTTCATCGCATGGGCTACTGCATGGGCACTCTCGATCGCACAGATGATACCCTCGGTTCTTGCGAGGTATTCAAAAGCTTCTACTGCCTCATCGTCCGTTACCGGAACGTATTCGGCGCGGCCGATGTCATGCAGATATGCATGCTCCGGTCCAATGCCCGGGTAGTCAAGACCTGCGGAAATCGAGTAAACCGGTGCGATCTGACCGTATTTATCCTGGCAGAAGTAGGATTTCATACCGTGGAAGACGCCGAGTGTTCCGGTTGCAATGGTTGCTGCAGTCTCTGCGGTGTTGACGCCGCGTCCTGCTGCCTCGCATCCAATCAGGCGGACATTTTTGTCATTGATGAAGTTATAGAACATACCCATCGCATTGCTTCCGCCGCCGACGCATGCCATGACGGCTTTCGGGAGTTTTCCTTTCTTTTTCGAGGATCTGCTCTCTTGCCTCTTTGCTGATGACAGCCTGGAAATCGCGGACGATGGTCGGGAACGGATGCGGGCCCATAACGGAACCGAGAACGTAGTGGGTGTCATCGACACGTCGATACCCACTCGCGCATCGCCTCATTGACGGCATCTTTTAAGGTCATAGTTCCGGTAGTAACGGCATTTACTTTTGCACCGAGAAGCTCCATCCGGTATACATTGAGGGCCTGACGGTCGGTGTCTTCTTTCCCATGAAGATCTCACACTCAAGTCCCATCAGCGCTGCTGCCGTTGCGGTTGCCACACCGTGCTGGCCGGCTCCGGTCTCTGCGATGACACGGGTTTTTCCCATTCTTTTTGCGAGGAGGCACTGTCCGAGCACGTTGTTGATTTTGTGGGCTCCGGTGTGGTTCAGATCCTCTCGTTTGAGGTAAATTTTTGCTCCGCCGAGATCCTTTGTCATTTTCTCTGCGTAGTAGAGAAGGGACGGGCGGCCCGCGTAATTTTTCAGCAGGTCATCGAGTTCCTGGCAGAACTCCGGATCGTTTTTATAATAATTGTACTGTTTTTCCAGATTGATAATTTCATTCATCAGAGTTTCCGGTATGTACTGGCCTCCGTGAATACCAAATCTTCCGTCAGACATGTCTTATCCTCCTTATGCATTCTGTGATTTTTTTTCGGATCCTTTACGCCGTCTGTCTCGACACCGCTGCTGATGTCGACGGCGAAGGGATGTGTCTGTAAAATCGCCTGTTCCACATTTTCGGCGTTCAGGCCTCCCGCAAGGAAATACGGGCGGTCCATGTTTCTGATCAGTGACCAGTCGAACGATTCGCCGGTACCGCCTTTTCCGTGGTCGAGAAGGATGTAATCGGCGCTGCTTTTTTTTCGCCTTTTCGACGTCCTCCCTGGTTTTGATGGAAAATGCCTTGATCAGTTCCCCGCCGGTGCGGAACCGGAGCGAATGGATATATTCTTCACTCTCATTTCCGTGGAGCTGTGCCAGATCGATGACGCCCTCTTCGAGGTATCCTGCGACAATCGCCGGAAGCTCGTTCACAAAGACGCCGACCGCCTGGATTTCGGGATCCAGATAGCGCCGCAGCGTCACGGCATGTTCTTTTGTAATCTGTCTGCGGCTTTTTGCAAAGACAAAGCCGACATATTCGGGCTTCAGTTCATTCACCGCATCGATGTCTTCCAGCCGTGTGAGCCCGCAGATTTTGATTCTGGTCTGTTCTTCCATAACGTTTGACTCCCCGTGCGCTCTGTTTTGTTTTGCGCACTTACGTTACCACTTTAACACATTGAAGAGAGTTTTTCAAGCTCTGCTTTTTTGTTGCTGCTCCGCATCAGCGTTTCGCCGATCAGAACGGCATCGGTTTTATTCTGATACAGTCTTCCGACATCCTCCGGCGTTTTGATGCCGCTCTCGGATACGAAAACAATGTTTTCCGGGACAAGCTCCCGCAGCCGCTCACTGTTGTGGATATCGACCGTGAAATCTTTTAAGTTGCGGTTGTTGACACCGATGATCCTTGCTCCGGCGCGCATGGCCTGTGCAACCTCCGCCTCATCGTGGGCTTCCACAAGAGCGGAAAGGCCGAGGGAATGCGCTGTTTCCAGATATTCTTTTAAGGTTTCCTCCGGCAGCAGCGCACAGATCAGAAGGACAGCGGTGGCTCCGAGCACCTTTGCCTCGTAGATCATATAGGGATCCACGGTAAAATCTTTCCGCAGAACCGGGATGGATACGGTTTCTGCAATTTTTTTTTAAGTAACGCTTGTCGCCTTTGAAGTATTCCGGCTCAGTCAGGCAGGAAATGGCGGAGGCACCGGCCGCTTCATATTCCTTTGCGATCTCCAGATAGGGGAAATCTTCTGCGATGATGCCCTTCGACGGGGAGGCTTTTTTTACCTCGCAGATAAAGGACATGCCCGGCTTTTTCAGCGTCTGTTCAAACGGGAATCCGGTGTCCGGGTTCATCGCCGTTGCTTTTTCTTTCATTTCTGCAAGAGAACACTTCTCTTTTTCTGCAGCGACACGTTTTCTTGTGGCTTCTGCAATCGTTTCCAGTATCATATGTTTATTCCTCTTCTGCCAATTTATTGGCGAGTGACACAAACTCTTCGAGTTTTTTCTGTGCTTTTCCGCTGTCGATCAGCTCCTCTGCCAGTTTTACAGCGTCCTGCATCGGGATTTCTTTTGCTACATGAAGGGCTGCGGCGGCATTCAGGACAACAGCGTCTCTTGCCGGGCCTTTCTTTCCTGCAAGAATTTCTTTCGTAATTTCAGCATTCTCCTGCGGGGTTCCGCCGACCAGCTCTTCTTTGGTACAGCGGGTCATGCCGAACTCTTCCGGTGTGATGACGTATTCCTCAAACGTTCCGTCCTTGATCTCGCAGACGCTTGTCGGTGCGCTTAAGGAAATTTCATCGAGGCAGTCCTGGCCGTAGACAACCATGCCGCGTTTGACACCAAGATTGGAGAGAACTTCTGCCATCGGGCGGACAAGTGCTTCCTCGTAGACACCCATCACCTGCATCGTGGCTGCTGCCGGGTTGGTCAGCGGTCCGAGGATGTTGAAAATGGTCCGGATGCCGAGCATCTTGCGGACCGGTGCCACGTATTTCATGGACATGTGGTATTTCTGTGCGAACAGGAAACAGATTCCAAGTTTTTCCAGAACTTCTTTGTTTTTCTCCGGCTCCAGGTCGATTTTGACGCCGAGCGCTTCGAGACAGTCGGCTGCGCCGGATTTGCTCGATGCGGCGCGGTTTCCGTGTTTCGCAACTGCGACGCCGCCTGCAGAGATCACAAGGGATGCTGTTGTGGAGATGTTGAAGGAATTGGATTTATCTCCGCCGGTTCCGACGATTTCCAGAACATCCTTGTCATGTTCCATGTGAACACCGTGCTTTCTCATGCCGTTGGCACATGCGGTGATCTCTTCGATTGTCTCGCCTTTCATCGTCATGGCAGTTAAAAATGCGCTGATCTGGATCGGATCGGCTTTTCCTCCCATGATTTCATCCATGGCGCCCTCTGCCATCTCGTAGGTTAAGTTCTCTTTATTTACCAGTTTTACAATCGCTTCCCGAATCATATTCTGTTTCTCTCTTTCTTTGCTGTCCTGTGATCTATCTTGTAATTTTTAAGAAGTTTTCTACCATCTGTCTGCCTGCGGGGTCAGAATGGATTCCGGATGAAACTGGACTCCGTAGATCTTTTTTCTCACTGTCCTCGACTGCCATGACCTCGCCGTCTGCAGTTCTTGCCGTTACCTTTAAGGTTTCCGGCAGTGTCGCTTCATCAGCTGCGAGGGAATGGTATCTTGCAACCGGAACGGTTTCCGGCAGCCCCTGGAATAATTCCGAGGTAAGATCCAGCGTTGTCTCGGACTGTTTGCCATGCATCAGCTGTTTCGCATAGGTGACGGTCGCGCCGTACGCGGCACAGATTGCCTGATGGCCGAGGCAGACACCGAGGATCGGGATCTCGCCGCCTAATTTTTCTACAATCTCCATGCATCGGCCTGCCTGCTCCGGACGGCCCGGTCCGGGAGATAAAATGATGGATGCCGGTGCCAGTGCGCGGATTTCGTTGATCGTCATCTCGTCGTTCCGGATGACCTTCATGTCCGGATTGATCGAACCGGCGAGCTGATACAGGTTATAGGAAAAACTGTCATAATTATCTACCAGCAGTATCATAAGTTGCTTCCTCCTTCTGCCTCCGCAAGTGCGACCATCACGGCCTTTGCTTTGTTGATGCATTCCTGATGCTCTTTTTCCGGTACGCTGTCGGCTACAATGCCGGCGCCGGAGCGGACGAACACTTTTCCGTTTTTCTTAAACGCAAGCCGGATCGCGATGCAGGTGTCCATATTTCCGGTGAAATCCAGATAGCCGATCGCACCGCCGTAAATGCCGCGCTTGTTGTTTTCCAGCTCGTTGATGATCTGGCAGGCACGGAGCTTTGGTGCACCGGAGAGGGTTCCGGCCGGGAGAACGGAATCGATGGCATCTACTGCGGTCTTGTCTTTCCGAAGCTGTCCTTTTACAGTGGAACCGATGTGCATGACGTGGGAGTAACGCTCGATTGACATGTATTTTTCTACTTCCACAGTTCCGAAATCACAGATCTTTCCGAGATCGTTTCTTCCCAGATCAACCAGCATGTTGTGCTCGGCACGCTCTTTTTCATCGGCGAAGAGTTCTTTTTCCAGCCGCTGATCTTCTTCATAGCTCTTTCCTCTCGACCGCGTTCCGGCAAGCGGGAAGGTCCGGACCTCTCCGTCCTCGACTTTTACGAGAGTTTCCGGGGATGCACCGGCGATCTCGACATCATCACTCGAGAAGTAGAACATGTACGGCGACGGGTTCGTCGTTCGGAGGACGCGGTACGTATCGAGGAGGCTTCCCTCAAAATCAGCTTCGAGCCGGTTGGAGAGAACGAGCTGGAAGAGGTCTCCCTCGTGGATATAATGTTTGACCTGCTCAACTTTCTCACAGTACGCTTTCTCATCGAAGAGCGGGCGGAACTCGGATTTCAGGTGGCCTGCTTTCGTCTCGGCCGGTTTTCCGAAGCGGATCAGCTCTTCCATTTTTTCGAGTTCCTGTACGGCTTTTACGTAATTTTCTTCGAGATTTTCGGTTTCGATATTAATCATCAGTACGATTTTCTGACGGTAATTATCATAGGCGATGACCTTATCGAACAGCATCAGGTCGACATCTTTGAAATGTTCCTGATCTTCTGCGTCCAGCTTTAAGGTCGGCTCGCTGTACTTGATGTAATCGTAAGAGAAGTATCCGACGAGGCCGCCGGTGAAGGTCGGCAGTGTCGCGATCTTCGGACTTTTATTTTTCTCAATCAGGGTTTTGATGACGGCTCCCGGATGGGCTGTCTTTGCAGTCAGCCGGATCTGTCCGGTCGGAAGCTGTTCTTTGCAGCTTTCTGGAATATCTTCTACTTTTTTCATCTCTGCCGCATCGGCGGTGATTGTCAGGTTTCCGTTGACACAGGTGAGTTCCAGCGACGGATCGTAGCCGAGGAAGGTGTATCTTCCCCACTGTTTTTTATCCTCCACGCTTTCGAGCATGTAGCAGTGGCTGCTGACGCCCTGCAGGACTTTCAGTGTTTCTACTGGTGTACGGATATCCGAATAAATTTCTCTGCTTACCGGGATTTTCCGAAAAGCTCCCGATGCGGCTGCTTTTGAAATTTCTTCTAACGTCATCTGTTTCATCTTGTTATCTCCTCTCCTTGTGTCTGCAAAGGCTGTCATCAACACTGGTCCTCAGAACCAATTTCTGATATACAAAAAACCGCCCCCGGCAAAGAATCACTTTGTTCTTTGCCAAGGGCGGGTATATTTTTATACTCGTGGTGCCACCTTGTTTTGCGATTGCTCACACGCTCTGCAGAATACGATCATATTCCTGGCAACTAACGTATGCCTGCACGTTACAGAATACTCAGACGGTTTCCCGCTTTTCCCTGTACCCTCCGTGGTCCATTTGCTGATCCGCTTTCTGTCCGGCTTCCACCTTCCCGGGCTCTCTGTGAGTGCGCTTCCAACGTTATCTCCACTTCATCGGTTTCGAAGTATTTATTTTTTTCTTATGGGCTGTATTATAGTTCCATTCTTTTTTGCTGTCAAGTAATTTTTTTGTTCTTTTTGTTCAAAGTCCGGTATTTTTATGATATTCCCGTGTCCACGCCGCAAGAGCTTCGTCCAGATCGCGCGGGAGCTCGACCTGCATTGCCTCGGTGATCTGGCGGTCCATCTCCCGTTTCGTCTCGGCGTCCACTTTCCGCTCGGTGCACATCTGCTCATAGGCGTCCTGTCCTTTGCTCATGTAGACCGCAAACAGCCAGCTCTTTAACGATGCTTTCGTGTGCAGCTCTTCATTTGCTTTCTGAAAGCACGTAAGTGCTTCATTCATCTGGAACAGACTTGCGTAGGCACAGCCCATGTTGTTGTAAATACTTCCGGTGAACTGGCTTCCCATGTTGGTTTCGTTTTCCTCGGTATCTTTCAGCGTTTCCTGGTAAACCTGGATCGCATTGATATATTTTTCGTGGTCAACAAGGTAGTCTCCCTTGATTTTTTTCCGCACAATCTCCGGCTGCTCCTCGAACCGTTTCAGGCGCTCATTCATCTCACGGAACTGATCGTGGGAAAGATAATTGATCTCCTTGAAGATCGGCAGGATAAACTCACCGATGTTCTTTTTCTCCTCCAGAAGGACGTAGAGACGCTGGTACAGTCTTCTTAAGTGGAGTTCTTCTTTCATCCACACCAGCAGCTGCTCGTTAATGATGGTCTCGTCCAGCAGATAGATGTTGTGGTACAGATAATAACACAGTTCCTCGATGGAATAAATATTTGTGCTGATGTTGGAAATATAATACGGATTTTTCGCCCGTTTGACCTGACATAAAATATAACCGCTCATCGTTTACACCTCCCCCATCGTCTCGTGCCAGATTTTGTGGCTTGCCGGGAACATATCGCCAAACCCTAAATCCTCTGCGGTGATCTGACACGTAACCGGAGAATCATACTCCAGACGCAGACGAATCCGTGTTGTCTTCGGCGGCCGTTTGGGCAGCCCGTCCAGCTTCATGGTATAGCGGTTTCGTTTTCCGCTTTCCATGGAGCTTACAACAAATTCCAGCTCCTCCGTTCCGTCGAGGATCAGTTCACATTCTTTTTCTGCTTCATACCAGTTCACACCGGCTGCAATCAGCGCATAGTATGCCGGAGAACCATTGATCGTCATCTCCATGCCGATGTTGTAGCGCACGAGGTCATTTCCGAGGAAGAGATAGCCCTTTAAGCGGCGCTCCTCCACTTTTTCGCGCGCGGAAAGCAGGCGCCCTGTGCAAACAGGTTCGTTCCGCCGAAGATTCTTCTCTGGTTTTTCTTTAACTGACGCAGAGAGTTGTCGGCCCAGGCAAGGTCGAACTCCTCGCTCACCAGAAATACGCTGGAATAAATTTCATTCCCCATCGCTTCTCCCATCAGATGGCAGAAATCGCGGTCGCGCTCCATCGGCTCGATCGAAAGTGCGGCTTTTGGCCCCCGTTTTACGGTCACAGTTGCCGGCTTCGTTTTACGGCTGATGGAAAGTTCAGAAAACGATGCCTCCTCATCTTTCAGGAAAAACAGACCGACTTACGGCTCCAGAGCTCCGGCTTCTGGTTCAGCACATGGCAGTAAAAGCTCTCGTCATGCTCCTGCAGGTAGGCTCTGCCGCGCGGCAGTCCGATTATCTTGTATGCTTCACGCACATTTTCCACAAATGGACGGGTCAGATGGCCCGTGGTGATCATCATCGCCTGGATCTGCTGGTCCGGACGCTCGATGCCGATCATCTTCAGTGCTTCGCGAAGGAACGTGCCAAGGACTTCTCCCGGCGTGTAATCCCGGTTTTCGATCTGGCAGATGCGGGATCCCATGCAGATCTCGTACAGATTGTCCAGCCAGATGCCGTTTTCCGCGTGAGCAGATTTTTCTGCATCCGGTCCTGTTTTCCACGTTTCCTCATTCCGTTTTTTGGCAATGGCGGTCGGAAATTCCACCGCCTCTTCCCCTTCTTTTACCGGGATGGAGACGGCCGTATGGGTTCCCCTGTCATAGCAGCAGAACTGGGAATATTTCTCTCCAAAATCAAATCCTAAAATTAAATTTTTCTGTTCCATGTCGTATCCTCCTGCTGCTTCTTTTCCTCCACAAGTGCAAAACAGTTCCGAACCAGAGCCTCCTGCTGCAGATACTTTCGGAATGCTTCTTCTGCTTTTTCCGAATCTCCTGCCGCGCGCGCTGCTTTCATCTGATTCAGAAGCTGGTACCGCGTCTTTCCTGCTTTTGGTTCGCCGGTCATGGAGACGGTTTTCACCTCTGTTTTTCCCTCGCCCTGACGGTTCGTAAAGGTCAGGTAATACTCCATTTTCTCGCCGTAGAACAGCAGAAACTCTTTCACAAAAAATGCCCTGATACATATTGCGCATCGGTTCGCTCTTCCATGTTTCTTCGGCGTTTGTCCGGTAATGAATCGTCACCTTTGCCTCCGCTCTCTGGCGCTCCTCGATGAACATGCGGTCGCCGATCTGGAAGCCTTCGGTCAGGTGCTCCGGCAGATCCTTGTAGAAGGCAAAGCGGAGTCCCTGTTTCGTAAACGCCAGAAGCAGGGTATGCGCCTCTTTTTCTTCCTCCTCAGAAAGCTGCGGCTTCGCGGAAGATGTTTCAGCATCGCAAAACGGCAGATCTCGTCCAGCTCCCAGCCCTGTTTCCAGGCGCGGTCCAAGTAGTCAAACATCTGATCCGAAAGCGGTTTTCCGTCCATAAAATAGCCGATCGCAAGATACGTCAGGTATGCCAGAATGACATGCTCTTTTCCGCTCTGGCGGATGTAGCTCTCCAGCATTTCCTGCTCCCACTTCGGGTGGCTGCGCACAAAGACGGACCAGGTCAGAATGCGCTCCTCCAGCTTGTCGCTCTCCATCTGGAAGCCGCGGATTTTATCCCATAAACTGCACATATCCTCAATAGAACCGGTGAAATAATCTCTCAGATAGCACAATACAATTTCATCGTAGATGCCCTGTTTTACCACGTAGGATGCCAGATAGAGAAGCTCCTCGTCCTCTGTAAACTCTTTTTCCAGAATCATCGCATGCGCCAGACGGAAGAGACACGACACCGGGATCTTTTCGTAGCCGTACCGATCCGTCAGGGCAAAGGCGCGGCTGTAACAGCCGTAGCGTACCAGAAGCTCGATCGTAGAAATACGGTCCACCTTTGCGTAAGCGCTGTCCTCCAGCTCTGCAACAGCTGCCTCGGTCTCACGCTCATCCGGATGGGCAAGATAGTATTCCAGCAGTTTCTGACGCACTGTTTTCCGGTAAGCACTGGAAAATGCGCTCGTGCGCGCTGCCTGCTGATACCAAGCAAGATTTTCTGCGGTAAGCTGCATCTCCTCTTCCTGCTCCCCGCACAGGTGCAGCAGCAGACCCGGATTTTCAATGGCAAAACCGCCGCAGGCACGGGCAAGCTCTTCATCCGTAAACAATGGCTCTATGCGGCAGGTTTCTGTCACCGCATATCTTCTGCGCTGCTCATCTTCGAGAAGAATCCGCGCTTTTTTGCCGTACAGACGGATATAAGCACCCCGTTCCGTCATCGGATAGGACGTTTCGCCTGCCATCGCCGGATGGCAGACGATCACACGCGTGATTTTCGGATTTTCACACGTTACATGATGGGTAAACAGCACATTTGCGATCGCTTTTGCGCTGTCGGGATCTTCCGGTTTTTTCAGAAAAGTCCGGTACAGTGCGGCGTATTCGCGGTTCATGCGGCCTTTCTGGATCTGTCTTGCCGTGAAAACCTCCATCGCCGGGCGGTAGCTCTGGAATGTATGGCGGTCTTTTTCGCGGTTTTTGATCACGTTGGCGTAGATCAGCGCTTTCTTCTGGCCTGCCAGTGTGTTGCTGTAGGAGAAATACATCCGGATGACCTGCGGAAGGACCTCGTCGAACGACGCATCCATCGTTTCGATATAGTACTCGTACAGGCGCGTGATGCGGATGTTCCGCTCCACGGCTTTTGCATACCACGGGAAATATTCCTTCCGCACCGGGCGGCCCTTCATCACCAGTTTGCAGATGGCTTCGAGCACTTCATCGGATGGAAAACGCTCATAGCCCGCAGTCAGAATCTGATAGACATTCTCATCGAACGTTTTCATCGTCTCTGTAAGATAAGCGGCCCGTTTTAACAGTTCCCCGCTTAAAATGCCTTCTTTCTGCGCAAATTTCAGCACCTGAACGGTGAACGGCGAAATCCGGCGGAGCTGTCCCTCCTGGCGGAGATAGAGCTGTGCCGCATCCAGATACAGAAGCGGGCTCTTGCACCCGCACTCATAGCAAAGTTCCATCGCGTAGAGCTGACGGGTCAGCGACTGCTGCCAGGAATCGTCGGCATCAATGGCAAGCTTTAACAAAAAATAGCTTGCACTCTCCTGCCGCATCAGTGTTCCAAGGCGTGATACCAGTTCGGTATGGCCCACTTCCATTTTCAGCTTCCATGCCAGATACAGGTACGCTCCTTTTTTCTCCGCGGTGTCCAGCAGTTCCTGATGCTCTTTTACGTAAGAAAGCGTTTCTCTTGCTTTTCCGGTTTCCTCATGGCTCTCGTACAGCCATGCTTTTCCCAGCGTCACCCACGCCATGTCTCCGCCGGCTTTTTCGAACTGCTCGATGGCCTCCCAGGTGTCCTGATACCAGGTACGGTAATCGCGTTTATGGACTGCCAGATCGAGATAGCCGCGCGCGATGGCAGTTATCTGACGGTCGCGCTCCGTATTTTTCCTGCTGGTCACATGCTTTTCGCTGTTTGTCACTTCCAGTTCAAAGCGAAGCTCCTGTTTTCCCTGACGCACCGTAATTCTGCCGTAATGGCGGCCGTTTCCGATTTTCTCCTGATGGATAATGTATTCCACACCGTAGACGCTTCCGATGAAATCTTCTGAAGTGACGACTTTCTTTTCCACTTCCAGAAAGTCTCCCTGCACCTCGATTTCCATGCGGACGTAGCCCCAGGTATTTTTATACAGATACAGTGTTTCCTTGCGCGGCTGGTCCACAGTAAGCACAGTTTTCTCCGGCTGTTCCGCCGAAAGCATCACCGGCTCTTTCTGACCGAGAGCAACCAGGAATTCCTCCAGATGCTGAAATGTCACCGGCTTGTGGGACAGTCCCTGATAAAGTGCCATCTGCCCCGGTGCCTCTTTCTGAAGAAGACGTGCAAACTCTTTTTTTACAAAGAAGCGGTACGCTGCGCCGAAATCATGGCTTGCCAGATGCACAAAATCTGCCAGGGAATGAATCTCCTGCCCGGAAATGTTCATTGTCTTTCCCGCAATCGAGACGTGTACCCGCACGCAGCGTTCCTCCAGATTGCTGCTGACGGTGATGTTTCCACAGATTTCATCGCCTGCTTTTAATCCGCTGGTATCCACGCCGTACTCAATCGTACTCGCCGTTCCCTGGAACTGATTTTTCGCCAGAACGATTCTCTGATGATCTGTGGTCACAATTCCTTTTACTCTTCTCCCGTCTTCCGCTCCGATATTCAGCTCTCCGCGGAAATTCTGCCCCTCGTCCAGCGTCAGGGCCACCTCCGTCTCGGACAGCAGCAGATGGGGAACCTCATATTCAAATCTGCCGTTCAGCAGTTGTTCCAATCTTCTTCTCAATGTTTTTCACCTTATTTTATCTAAATCGTTTTCGTTCTTTTCCACAACGTCTGATTATACCCCAAGACGCACGGGATTGCAACGGAAAGGGGACGCTCCTTTTAATAGTCGAACAGCGAAAACTGGTTGCTTTCGGGCAGATCTCCGAAGACACCGAGGTCCGCCATAAAGTCGATAATCGTCTTGCTGACCTTGGTGCGGTCGCGGAAATCATCTTTCGAGAGGAATTTTCCGTTTCGTGCCGCAAGGACAACGGCGTCGGCCGCCTTGTCGCCCAGACCCTCGATCGAGTCGAGCGCCGGCATCAGATGTTTGTCATCGTAGACCTGGAAGCGGTGCGCCTGTGCCTTATAGAGGTCCACCGGCACGAAATCGAAGCCGCGGGCGTACATTTCCTGGACAATCTTCATATCCTTGACGGTTGCCTGCTCCTTCTGAGTCAGCGTGTCTTTCCGTTTTTCGTAATCTTTCATATAATATTCCAGCCGGTCGCGTCCCATGCACATGAGCTCGTAGGAGAATGCAGACGCACGAATGGAGAAGTACGCCGCATAGTACGCTAGCGGATAGAAAATTTTATAGTAAGCGATGCGGTACGCCATCATGACGTACGCCGCCACGTGGGCTTTCGGGAACATGTACTTGATCTTTTTACATGACCAGATGTACCAGTCCGGCACATCGTGGGCCTTCATCTCCTCTTCCCACTCCGGTTTTAGCCCTTTCCTTTTCGCACACTCTCCATGATCGTAAAGGAAAGCTCACTTTCGAGTCCCTTGTCGATCAGGTAGATCATGATATCGTCCCGGGTACAGATGGCGGTGGAAATCGTCGCCTTGCCCTCCTCGATCAGGGTCCTGCGCATTGCCGAGCCATACGTCGGTTCCGTGCGACAGACCGGGAGATACGGATCAGGTCAGAGAACGACTGCGGCTTCGTGTCCAGAAGCATCTGGATAACGAAATCGGTACCGAACTCCGGCACGCCAAGGCATCCAAGCGGGCAGCCGCCGATGTCCTCCGGCTTGATGCCAAGCGCCTCGGTGCTCTTGAACAGCGACATGACCTCCGGGTTATCGAGCGGAATCGTCTGCGCATCAAGGTGCGTGATATCCTCGAGCATACGGATCATGGTCGGATCATCGTGTCCGAGAATGTCGAGCTTTAAGAGGTTGGCATCAATGGAGTGGTAATCGAAATGGGTCGTAATGATGTCGGTTGTCATATCGTTCGCCGGATGCTGCACCGGGGTGAAGGAGTTGATGTCCTCACCGAACGGCAGAACGATGATACCGCCCGGGTGCTGGCCGGTGGTACGGCGGATGCCGGTGCATCCTTCCACGATACGGTCGATCTCGCAGTTCCGTTTGTGCTGGCCACGCTCTTCGTAATAGTTCTTCACGTAACCGAACGCTGTTTTATCCGCCAGCGTACCGATGGTTCCCGCACGGAACGTCTGACCGGCGCCGAAAATAACCTCTGTGTATTTGTGCGCCTTACTCTGGTAATCACCGGAAAAGTTCAGGTCGATATCCGGCTCTTTGTTTCCCTTGAATCCAAGGAACGTCTCGAACGGAATGTCAAATCCGGCTTTTTTCAGCGGCTTGCCGCAGTTCGGGCAGACGGCGTCCGGCATATCGCATCCGGCACGGCCGAC
>ENA-OQJT01000077-OQJT01000077.1-human-gut-metagenome-genome-assembly--contig:-NODE-77-length-21816-cov-1.132141_pt1 | contig 21816 bp, 20 predicted proteins | sample MGYA00242612_ERZ504779 | MGnify/ENA primary metagenome ERZ504779 (study PRJEB26092, sample SAMD00036366) | human gut metagenome | host: Homo sapiens | study: EMG produced TPA metagenomics assembly of...
GCTTTTCAAGCAGTTTCTTCTTACGTGAAATGTCACCGCCGTAACATTTCGCAAGAACATCCTTACGCATTGCCTTAACTGTCTCTCTCGCAATGATCTTACTTCCGACTGCTGCCTGGATCGGAATCTCGAAAAGCTGTCTCGGAATCTCTTCTTTCAGCTTCTCACACATCTTTCTTCCACGTTCATAAGCACTTCCCTCGAATACAATAAATGAAAGAGCATCCACTTCTTCTTTATTGATCAGAATGTCAAGTTTGACAAGCTCGGAACGTACATAACCAAGCATCTCATAATCAAAAGATGCGTATCCTCTGGATCTTGATTTCAATGCATCAAAGAAATCGTAAATAATCTCATTGAGTGGCAGATGATATGTCAACACGGCTCTTGTCTCTTCGATATATTCCATTCCCTGATAGATTCCACGGCGTTCCTGACACAGATCCATGATTGCTCCGATGTACTCGGATGTTACCATGATCTCAGCCTTTACCATAGGCTCTTCCATATATTCAATCTCTGCAGGATCCGGCATGTTTGTCGGGTTTGTCAGATCGATCACATCACCGTTTGTCTTATGGATCTTGTAAATAACACTCGGTGCTGTTGTAACAAGATCAAGGTTGTACTCTCTTTCCAGACGTTCCTGAATGATCTCCAGATGAAGGAGTCTAAGAATCCACAACGGAATCCGAATCCAAGTGCTACCGATGTCTCTGCCTCAAACTGAAGCGCCGCATCATTAAGCTGCAACTTCTCAAGTGCATCTCTCAAGTCCGGATACTTTGCTCCGTCTGCCGGATAGAGTCCGCAATATACCATCGGATTTACTTTCTTATATCCCGGAAGTGGTTCTGCACAAGGATTCTCTGCATTCGTGATCGTATCTCCGACACGGGTATCCTTTACATTCTTAAGGCTGGCTGTGATATATCCTACCATTCCCGCTTCGAGTGCGTCACATGGAATGAACTGTCCCGCTCCAAAAGTTCCAACTTCTACAACTTCTGCTTTCGCACCCGTTGCCATCATAAGCATCGGTGTACCTTTTTTGACCGTACCTTCCTTGATACGGCAGAATACAATAACTCCCTTGTAAGAATCGTACTTGGAATCAAGATCAGTGCCTGAAGCGGTGCATCCGGATCTCCGACCGGTGACGGAATCTGCTGTACAATCTGCTCGAGAACTTCATGTACATTCAGTCCTGTCTTAGCAGAAATCAGTGGTGCATTCTCCGCATTGATTCCGATCACATCTTCTATCTCTTCTTTTACACGCTCCGGCTCTGCGCTTGGTAGATCAATCTTGTTGATAACCGGCATAACATCCAGATCATGATCGAGTGCCAGATATACATTTGCAAGTGTCTGTGCCTCAACTCCCTGTGCCGCATCAACAACAAGAATTGCTCCATCACAGGCCGCCAGGCTTCGGGATACCTCATAGTTGAAATCGACGTGTCCAGGTGTATCGATCAAGTTGAAAATATACTCTTCTCCGTCATCTGCCTGATATACCGTACGGACTGCCTGTGCTTTGATTGTGATTCCACGCTCTCTCTCCAGATCCATGTTATCGAGAACCTGTGACTGCATTTCTCTGCTAGTCAAAAGTCCTGTCTGCTCAATGATACGATCCGCCAGTGTAGACTTACCGTGATCGATATGTGCTATAATACAAAAATTTCTAATATGACTCTGATCAATTGTTGACAATACTTCTTACCTCCATCTATCTTTCTGACTGTTTTACAATAAAAAGTTCTACCGCAAGATTGTCTGTCAGCAATCCTGTCTTTACATCCTGCTCCAACTGTGCCCCTTCTTCCATCACACGGCGCAGCTGTCCCATCTTAAACCGCTTCGCCTGTTCCATGTTCTTTCCTGCCACAAATGGATGTAATCCTGCTTTAGACGCAATCTCTTTTCTTCCATATCCCTGGTTTGCAAGTGCCTTGACATGGAAAAGTATCCTGTACTGACGTACCAGCAGAAAAAGAATACGCATCGGCGGTTCTTTTAAAGCCAGCAGTTCATAATACAGATCCAGTGCTTTCTGCTGATTTCCGGCTGCAACCGCATCTACCATCTCGAAAATATGATTCGTGATCTGCGTCACACAGACGGCATCAATATCTTCCTTCGTGATTGTATCCCGCTCCAGTGCATAACAGAATACTTTTTTCCAGCTCTCCCTGGATATTTTCCATATCTGTTCCAACTTTATCCAGAAAATACACGATCACAGACTCCGAAATCTGCTTCTGCTCTTTTCGGACCAGACCTGCAACCCAGCGTTTCAGTGTTCCTGCATCCTGCGTGGACAGCTCTGCAATATATCCTTTTGATTTCACTGCTTTATAGAGCTTATTTCTCTTATCAATCTCTTCTTCCACAAAGATAAAACAGGTTGTCTCTGGCATGTCCTTAATATAATCCGCCAGATCTGCCCCTGCCGCAGTTTTAAAAAATCCCGTATTCTCAAATACGATCAGTCTGCGCTCTGCAAAGAAAGGTAAGGTCTCTGCAAGATCGATTGCTTCTTTCACTGGCGTATTCTTCCCTTCATAATACGAATAGTTCATCGTATCACCTTCCGGAAGCATTGCCTTCACAAAACGGTTCTTATACTGTTTCTTCAGATATCCTTCTTCTCCACAGAGAAGATATACCTGCTTAAATTGTCCTGATTTTAAATCTTCATTTAAGGTCTTCATAACTATTCTATTATAAATGAATAACCAACACTTTGACAAGAGCCTTTTTATCACCTGTTCCTATTCGCCTGTTCCTATTTCCATAATTTTATAAATACTTGTGAACCTTTATTTTTCGTCCATCACTCTTTAGTGTAATTGCGCCACATTCCTGCGTGGACAATACTTCACTTCCGATTTCCCTCAGGCGTTCCAGCGTCTCCGCATGTGGATGTCCATAGCGGTTCTCTATCCCCGCTGAGATCAATGTTAATCTGGGTTTCACAATCTGAAGGAAGTCTTCACTCCCTGAATTCTTCGACCCATGATGTCCTGCTTTTAAGATTGGACAGCTTTCCAACGTTCCGCTTTCCACCAGCTGTTCCTCTCCTCTTCCTTCCAGATCTCCTGTCAGAAGCATTTGAAATGCCCCATCCTTCAATTCAAGTACAACAGATGCTTCATTTCCCGCTTCCAGACGAGGTACCGCCTCCATTCTGCCACGTGTACGCTCATTTTTTCTCGTTGCCAACGGAGCTATGCATTTTAAATATGTTCCGACTTCTTCTCCTGAATAAATTGTCAGCACTCTCGTCCCGTTTTCTTTCGCCATTTCTGCAAGATGGAGTAATTTCTCATCCATATATTCTTCCGGCGGCAGAACAAGCGCATCGATTTCCACTCCCTGTTTCTGATTTTGCAGAAGTTCCTGAATTCCATTGATGTGATCCGCATCACCATGTGTCACAAAAACATACTCCAGTTTTCTGACCCCCTGCGATAATAGAAACGGCTCTATCCGGTAAGTACCGACAGAAGACAGATCACTGCTCCCTCCATCCACCAGCATTTTCTTTCCTTCCCTGTCTCTTATAAAAATACAGTCCCCCTGTCCAACATCCAGAACAGTCACCTGAAGGTTTTTTGAATCATTATTGAGTATTCCGCATCCGCAGATCGATCCTGCTATGACAATACAAACAAGAAGTGAAAATCCCGCCTGTTTTCTTCGGTTATCTGTCTTATTTTTCATTGCATAAAACAGGAAGCACAAAAAGAACAGCACACCATAGTAAATAAGCACCCACCATAACTTTGGCTGTCCGGTCACAATCCTGCTGCCCGGAAGCGCTGATGTCAGCTCACATAATTTATCATAGAAGGACAACAGGCGATCACAGCTTCTGAATCCAATTTTTCCTACGGTTCCCGATAATTCTGAAAATAAAAGTCCACCTATACCGGTCAACATCACAAATGGAAACAACGGAATTAAAATAACATTCAAAACGAGTGCATACGGCGGCACCTCAAAATAATAATACAGCATGATTCCCAGAAGCATTCCATTAACAGCTAAACTAATCTTAAATCCTTCCCATGCTTTCAAACGTGTTTTCTGTTCAAAAATTGGATACAATAATAGAATCCCAAGAATTGCACCAAATGAAAGCAAAAATGCTGCATCTAGCAGATACAGCGGTTGATATATGCTTAAGATAGCTGCTGTAACCGCCAGGCTTGTTGGCTGATCCACATCTCTCCCGGTAATTTCTGCGCCCATGCGGATAAAAAACATAAGAAGTGCACGAAGACTGGATACCTGTGGCCCTGTCATAACCAGATAGAAAAACAGGATCCCTCCTCCGGCAATTCCGGAAAACAGAAATGAATTTCCCATTCTTCTTAATAACCGGTAAACAGACATTCCGATCAGTGACATGTGTAATCCTGAAATTGCAAGCAGATGTCCTAATCCGTTCTTCTGATACAATTTTTTCATCTCCGGATCAAGTCCGCTTTTTTCTCCCAACAAGATTGCAGAAAGCATCGCGCCATGTGTTTTTCCCATCTGGCTTACAATCTTCCAGTTCCAGTAATTTTTCAGCCGGTCTAGCTGATTCCGTATGCTATTCCATCGTGATACAATCCAGTTCTTGTCTTTTTCAGACAAAACTATCTCAACCTGTTCTGCCTTTGTTAAAACCCCAACATGGATTCCCTGTTTTTGATAATAACTTTTTTTGGTTAAAATTACCCGGATTCCTTGGCGGATGAAACGACTGTTTTGTCCCCACACATTCAGCTTCTGTCCTATTTTCATTCTGTTTTTTTTACCGGATTTATTATTTTTTATTGTTACAAGGATTTTCTTTTCTTTGATTATCTGATTCTTACTCTTTTGATCTGTACAAGAAACAACCGCATCTTTCAGATAAATTGCAGTTGATTGTGATTTATTTTCAATTTTATAAACCGTGCCCTCGCAAATCACATCTTTCTCATCTGAAATCAATGTTTCTGCAAGGGACGGTTTCTGATCTTTTGTATTCTGTAAAAAACTCACTCTTACAAGCTGTATGGCAAGCAGTATAAGACATACCATACAGAGCGGGCGTTTTCTCATTCTTTGTTATCTGCTGCTATCCAGTCCTGCTCTTCATTCAATGGCTGTGACAAGTCCACCTTCTCCATGTATTTTGCATTCGATTCACCATTGATCGTAATCTGTACCTGCCTTACTCCTGCTCCCTCTACAAGAGAATCCACAATAGAATAAATCGTGATCTCAGGCAGTACATCATACGCACTGATCAGAAATGTGCTGTCAAAATTCACATAACAGATTCCATCCTTTGTCGTTACACTCAACAGATTAGCCGCCGGATTGATCGTTGGATATGCCCCCTCCTCAGATGGACCTTGCATCAGCTTTTCTACAATCAGCTTTTCTTTCAAGACATTACTGCTGTAATGAACATCAACCTCTTGCTTGACCAGTTTGGATCCATTCTGATCTGCAAAATACAATGTCAGTGTATCCGTTTGATAAGAACTTAACGAGGATCCTGTTGCATCAACAATGTCATCCTCATTCATTAAGCCAACATCATTTCCCTCATTATCTTTGAGCGGTTTCCCTTCCACACGGACAGATACTGCATCAATTCCATCAATCTGAAGCAGTGACTGCACAATTGCTGCCCGCATCAGTTTCTCATCTAAGGATTTCACTTCATAATATTCTTCACTGAAATCAATCTCAAGGATACTGCCCTTTAAAGCACAGTCGAGCAATTTCACCTGTTCCGGAATTGCCTGTGTATATTCAATTTCATTCGTTGGTTTCTTCATCTCATCGATTACAGATTCCGCCTTTTTTATCGCAGAATTGCCGCTGATCTTAGCTGCAACCTTTACAAGTCCTGTCTTGTCTGTATTCATACAGTAAATGTAAGATTCGCCTTCCTTTACTCCATAACGATCCCCACACGCAGTTACTGCGAGAGAAAGAATCAGAATAAGCAACACTGCGATTCCTTTTCTTTTTTTCATAACTTTTCTCCTAAGAAGCTGTATAGATCAGTGGAATTCTCACAGTAAATGTTGTTCCTTCGCCTTCTTCACTATATACTTTAATCGCACCTCTATGTGCAATCACAGCATTTCGCGCAATTGCAAGTCCAAGTCCCGTTCCTCCGATCTCTCTGGAATGAGATTTATCCACACGGAAGAAACGTTCAAAAACATGCGCCTGATCCTCTTTCGGAATTCCGATTCCTGAATCTTCTACTTTTACATAGAAAAATTTGTGGTCTGCATTCAATGATACATGAACCCATCCATTATCATGATTATACTTTACTGCATTTTCTACCAGATTAGAAATCGCAAGTGACAGTTTTGTCTCATCGATTTCAGCTGTGACCGGCCGAAAACTCTCCATTACGATCTCCACATTCTTTTTCTCTGCAATTGGTTTTAATCTCTTCAAAATCTGTTCCAGAAGTTCATTAATATTAACGGATTCAATATTCAGCGTCTGACCCTTCTTGTCCATCTTCACAAGTGATAAAAGATCTGTAATAATCTTATTCTCACGGTCAATCTCTTTTGCGATATCACCCATGAATTCCTGATACATCTCAACCGGAAGATTCTCCTGCTCCAGAAGTGAATCCGCCAGTACTTTCATCGATGTCATCGGGGTCTTCAGTTCGTGAGATACATTGGATACAAATTCTTCCCTGGAATCATCCAAAAGCTTCAGCCTTCCCATCATCTTATTGATCGCTTCGCTGATACTCTTTGTTTCTGTAAATGTATCCACATGCAGAACATCGTCGCTATACCCTGCACTTACATTCTCGATCGTAGCTGCAATCTGATGTAGCGGACGTACTACACGATCTGCTGCAAACACTGCAACAATCGTCAGAAAATCATCACAAGACCAATAATCACGCTTCCCTGTGTGTATAATACATCCAGAGAATCCTCAATACTATCAGTTGAAACACTTGCCAGCATTACACCGCGAATCTGATCCTCTCCGGGTATTGCAATCGGTGCAGTCACCTCGATATAATGATTCTTCTTATCATAATTATTCGTGCTCGTCCCCTTCATACAGCGCACTACACTTTCAGATACATCCAGCTTTCCCTCATCCAGACTGTAAGTATCCTTGACTACCCTCAGCTGATCATCAATTACCATAACTCTTCCGTTATAAATGTTAGTCAGCTGATTCAGACTGTCATTGACCACCTCTTGTGAAGTGTCCTCAAAATAGTGGCTCGCACTGATCTGATTCGTTAAAATTGTACATTGATTCTGAATTTCTGCTGTTCGAAGTGACACAGCACGTGACTCATAGACTTTTACGATTCCAAATAGTGCTACTACGCTGGGCACAAGCCCGGCAAGAAGCACTATAATAAAAATTCGGAATCTAAGATTGTTAAAGATCTTTTTCTTAAATGAAAATGTATTCTTACCCCTGGAAATAATAACCCACTCCCCACTTCGTATGTACGTATTTTGGTTCACTTGGATTCTGTTCTATCTTCTCTCGTAAACGACGGATATGTACATCTACAGTTCTTGCATCACCCGGATAATCATATCCCCAGATCAGATTCAGCAGATTCTCTCTGCTGTAAACCTTATTCGGATTCATCGCCAGAAGCTCAAGCACATCAAATTCCTTCGCTGTAAGATTGATCTCACGTTCCCCGATGAAAACACGGCGTCCTTCGCAATCAATCTTCATATTCCCTTTCACAAGCACCGGACTGCCGGCCGGCTCTTCCTTGCGTTTCGCTGTTCTGCGCATGATTGCCTTGATTCTTGCCTTCACTTCAAGAATATTGAACGGCTTTGTGATATAATCATCCGCACCATATTCCAGACCAAGGATCTTATCCATATCCTCACTCTTGGCAGTCAACATAACAATCGGCATATCTGAAAATTCACGAATCTGCTGACATACCTGGAAACCATCCAGTTTCGGAAGCATGACATCAAGAAGTACAAGATCATACTCACATCTTCTCGCATATTCTAATGCTTCTTCTCCATCATAAGCGCAATCCACTTCCATTCCTTCCTGTTCCAGACTGAACCGGATCCCCTTTACGATTAATTTTTCATCATCAACAACTAATATCTTCTTGCTCATACTCCTCTTTCTGGCCGTTCTTCTGCCTGCTCCTATACCGTAATATCGTCTTTTATCTTATTAAATACGCCATCCTTGATTCCCTCGATCTTCTTGAGATCCTCTATACTCTGAAAGTTTCCATGCTCCTGCCTGTACTTCAGAATACTCTCTGCCTTTGATGCTCCGATTCCACTCAAGGTCATTAATTCTTCTTTTGTGGCTGTATTTATATTAATTTTATCACTGACTGATCCACCTGCATTTCCATTCGGATCTGCCCACTGACCGGAAACAGATTGTGCTGACTCCTCTGCTTCTTCCTGCGTTGGCACATAGATTCGCTCTCCATCACTCAAAGCTTCTGCCTGATTGATCCAATCTGCAGCAGCATCTTCTGTCATTCCACCGGCCGCTTCCAATGCTTCGTAAATCCGTGCATCTGTCCTCAGTTCGTACACCCCCGGAGCATTCACAGCTCCACATACATGAACATATAACGTCTCCGGCAGTCCTTCTTCTGCATCTGTGCCACCCTGAGATCCTTTTTCTGACTCTGTTTTGGAATTTGAGGAATTCTTCTCTACATCAGATTCCCCCTCCAGTGTGAACTCTTCAAGTTCTTCCGCTGCGTCTTGCTTCTCTGCACAGCCACACAATCCCATGGTCAAAAAAGCCAAAGTTAAAGTCAATACAATTCCTTTTAGCATCTGCCTTTACGGCATCTGCATATTTTCTTCCATCCGTTCTTCATCCTATTGCCTCACTGTTCTCAGACAGTCAGACTTCCCCTTAAAACCGGACATAAATATTGTAACGAATTTTTCTCAAAAATACAATAGACAATTTAACGCTTTGTTACAGACTTATTACAATACCCGTAAAACTGTCTATTCCCATTGGAAAAGAACAATTCCACCGGCTGCGATCAGCAATCCAATCAGTTTTCTCCATGAAAATGGTTCTTTTTCCATTCCGAACATTCCGGATAATGAGATCAGATAAGCAACCGCCAGCTGGGAAACAACAATGAAAAGTGCTGACCTTGCAGGTCCCAGAGCATCCACACTTTTAATCACAGTCCATGTGATTCCTGCTCCGATCACACCTCCCAGCAACATATAACGCGGCTGGACTTCCATAAGTGCTGTAACAGAGTCTCTTCCTGTTGCCAGCCAGACAAACAGACACAAAAGAAATGCTGAAAGCTGTACCCACCCATTGCTTACCCAGACTCCTGTCGTCTTTGTCACCTGCGTGTTGAACACTCCCTGTACACTCATCAGCGCACCTGATAGCAGTGCAATCAAAAAAACCGGCCATAAGCTCATACCTCCCTATAGAAATAGTATAAGCAAATGCCGGCTTTTTTATGTATAAGATCTCTTATACAAGTGCACGTTTCAGTTTTTCGATCATCTCATCGATATGCTTTTCTTCTACAATCAGCGGTGGAACAAAACGGATGACATTTCCTTGCGCCTGAATGATCAAAAGCCCTTCTTCGATTGTCTTTTTATTTACTTCTGCAAGAGGTTTTGTATCTCGATTCCCTGCATCAGACCTTTTCCTTTTCTTTTGACAACACAGTCCAGCTCATCCACAAGCTCATCCAGTTTTTTTGTCAGATATGGAGCAACCTGATTCACATGCCCCACAATATCCTCACGTTCAAAGATCTCGATTACTTTCTTGACTGCAGTACATGCTAATGGGTTTCCACCGTATGTTGCGCCGTGATCTCCCGGCTGCAGAGAATATTTTGCCACTTCTTCTGTCATTGCAAATGCACCGACCGGAATTCCGTTTCCGATTGCTTTCGCCATAGTCAGAATATCCGGTTTTACACCAAATCCCTGCCATGCAAACATATTTCCGGTTCTTCCCATTCCACACTGCACTTCATCACAGATCATCAGGATTCCATTTTCATCACAGATTTTACGGATTCCTTCCATAAATTCCTGTGTTGCAAGATTGATTCCCCCTTCGCCCTGCAGCGGTTCCAAAATAATTGCACAAGTCTTATCATTTACCAGTGCTTTCACACTGTCAAGATCATTAAACTCTGCAAATCTCACACCTGGAACAACCGGCTCAAACGGTTCTCGATAAGAATCATGTCCTGTCACAGAAACTGCTCCGAAGCTTCTTCCATGAAAAGAATTCTGCATCGCTATAAATTCATATCTTCCTGTCTTCTTTGTGTAAGCATATCTTCTGGCTGCTTTCAAGGCACCTTCGTTTGCCTCACCACCACTGTTTGTAAAGAAAACTCTGTCCATTCCGGAAATGCGATTCAGTTCTTTTGCTGCCTCTCCACAGCTCTCGTGAAAATAAAGATTTGATGTATGGTATAACTTGTCAATTTGGTCTTTTAATGCCTGATTCAGTTCTTTATTATCATATCCAAGTCCTGACACAGCAAATCCTGCTGCAAAGTCAAGATATTCTTTTCCTTCTGTATCATACAGATACATTCCTTCTCCGTGATCCAGTGCAATCGGGAATCGATTGTATACATGGATCAGGTTCTCTTCTGCCGCCTGTATTTTACTGTTCACCATCATAATACCTGCTTTCTTTCTGATTTAAAATTGCTGTACCGATTCCTTTGTTTGTAAAGATTTCAAGCAACAGGCAATGTGGGATTCTTCCGTCCAGAATATGTACACGTGACACACCATTTTCAATCGCATCAATACAATTCTGAAACGCTTTGGAAGCATTCCACCTCCAATATATCCGTCTGTAATCAATTCCTTGGCTTCTTTGATCTCCAGTTCAGAAATCAATGTAGATGGATCTTTCGGATCTTTATAAACACCTTCAATATCTGTCAGGAACGCAAGCTTCTCAACCTTCATGGCACGGGCGATTGCACAGGCTGCATCATCTGCGTTGATATTATAAGTATTGTATTCCTCATCCATACCAACCGGGCAAATGATCGGAAGGAAATCTTTTTCCAAAAGGTCATACAAAATCTCTGCATTTACTTTCTTGACATCTCCTACGAATCCGATATCCTGTCCGTCTGAAAGCTTCTTCTCAACCTGGAGTAGATTTCCATCCTTTCCACTGATTCCGATCGCACGCACGCCAAGACTCTCTACAAGCTGTACAAGACTCTTATTTACACGACCAAGAACCATCTCCGCAATCTCCATTGTCTCTGCATCTGTCACACGAAGTCCGTTGATAAACTCTGCTTCCTTTCCGACTTTTCCAACCCACTTGCTGATTTCCTTACCACCGCCATGCACGATGATCGGTTTGAATCCACACAGTTTCAGAAGTGTAACATCCTCGATCACTCTGCGTTTCAGGCTTTCATCTACCATGCACTTCCGCCATATTTTACTACGATGATTTTACGGTTAAAGCGCTGGATATAAGGAAGTGCCTCGATCAGCACCTGCGCTTTATCCAGATATTTCTGCATATTGCTTGTCATTTTTTTCTGTCTCCCTTTTTTCTGTATTTTTCTATTTTTTTCAGCGTCTTTAAAGAAACAATAATTTCTCTATAGGTTAACTTCTGTAATCCGCATTGATATCAATGTATCCATGTGTCAGGTCACAGCCCCACGCAGTAGCTTCTGCATCTCCGGCTTTCAAGTCAGCAATCGCTGTCACTTTTTCCTGTGAAAGGATCTCTGTTGCCTTTTCTTCGCTATAATCTGTCGCTGTTCCATTAGCAATGATCTGAAGCTTTCCTGCACTGCTCTCGAAGAACAGATCTACCTGCTCCGGATCAAACTTTGCTCCGGAATATCCCATTGCACAAAGGATTCTTCCCCAGTTCGCATCATGTCCTGCGATCGCAGCCTTTGTAAGATTCGAGCATACAACAGATTTTGCAAGAACCTTTGCCTGCTCTTTTGTCTGTGCTCCGACAACCTTTACTTCAAAAAGTGCTGTTGCACCTTCTCCGTCTCCCGCCATTGCCTTCGCAAGTGTCTCGTTTACATAATGAAGCGCCTCTTTGAATGCGTCGAATGCCGGTGTGCCTTCTTTGATCTTCTCATTTCCGGCCATTCCATTTGCGAGAAGGAGTGCTGTATCATTTGTTGAAGTATCTCCGTCAACAGAGATCATGTTATAAGTATCCTCAACATCACTGCTCATTGCCGCCTGAAGTGCTTTTTTGGAAATTTTTGCATCCGTTGTAATAAATGCAAGCATTGTACACATGTTCGGATGAATCATTCCGGAACCTTTCGCCATTCCTCCGATCGTCACTTCTGTATCTCCTGCCATAAATGTAACCGCAACTTCTTTTTTCTTCGTATCAGTTGTCATGATTGCTTTCGCAGCTTCTGTTCCACTTGCCAGATCAGCTTTCTTTTCCTTGGCAAGTTCTGTAATTCCGGCTTTGATCTTATCGATTGGAATCTGCATTCCGATAACTCCTGTAGAACCTACAAGAACACCTTTCTCATCGATTCCAAGAACTTTTCCTGCCTCTTTTGCTGTCTCTTCACAGTATTTCATACCTTCCTCTCCGGTACACGCATTTGCAATTCCAGAGTTTACAATAACTGCCTGTGATTTCTGTTTGCTCTCTACAATCTGTCTGTCCCACTTCACCGGAGCTGCCTTTACTACATTCGTTGTAAATGTTCCGGCGACTTTACACGGTTTCTCACTGTAAATGATCGCCATATCTGTACGTCCCTGGTATTTGATTCCTGCTGCTGTTGCTGCTGCTTCAAATCCTTTTGCTGCGGTAACTCCGCCTTCGATTATCTTCATATAACTTGCTTCCTTTCTGCTTATTGTTCATTGAATGCTGTAATATTTTCTTCATTTAAAATAAAATCATAATAATTCACATCAAGTCGTTCCGTCCATCCGATTGTATTCCAAAATGCATTTCCTACATTATTCTGTGCAAATGCGATCAGACAAACCTTATTGATCTTCTCTGCCTGGAGTGCTTTCATTGTATGCACGACCATGTCTTTTCCGATTCCATGTCTTCGGTATGCCTCATCCACACATACATGATAGAGACTTCCCTGTCTTCCATCATGACCACAGAGAATACTTCCGACGATTTTTCCTTCTTTCACTGCGACAAAACTCGTTGTCGGATTCCGTCGCAGAAACCTTTCGACACCTTCTTTTGAATCATCGATACTGCGGATTCCGAATCCCCGGATCTTCTTCCATAATTTATATACTTCATCATAATCCTCTATTGTCATTACACGTATCATACATACCACCTTTATCAATATAACCTATGGGAACATCGGAACGAGTTCAAGTCCTTCACTCTCCGGAAGACCAAACAGCAGATTCATATTCTGAACCGCCTGTCCTGCGGCACCTTTTACAAGGTTGTCAATGGCTCCCATCATAATGATTCGTCCTGTTCTCTCATCGATCTTAAATCCAATGTCTACGTAGTTGCTTCCTTCTACCCATTTGGTCTCCGGACACTGATCTTTCTCCAGAACACGAACAAATTTCTCATCTGCATAATATTTATCATAAATTGCTTTTACTTCTTCATATGTAACTTTTTTCGTAAGCTTTGCGTACTCTGTAGCAAGAATTCCTCGATTCATCGGAACTAAATGCGGTGTGAAGTTCAACACAACTTTCTCTCCTGCTGCGTATCCAAGCTGTTCTTCAATTTCAGGTGTATGGCGGTGTGTTGCAACTCCATATGCCTTAATATTTTCATTCACTTCACAGTAAAGATTCGGAAGCTTTGCTCCTCTTCCTGCACCTGATGTTCCAGACTTCGCATCGATGATCAGAGTGCTCATATCGATCAGTCCTTCCTTTGCAAGCGGATATGCTGTCAGGATAGAACATGTTGTATAACATCCCGGATTGGCCACGATACGTGCATCCTTCACTTTGTCTCGGTTGATCTCGCACAATCCATAGACAGCTTCATCAATATACTGCGGTGCTTTGTGTTCGATTTTATACCACTCTTCGTAAACCTTCACATCTTTCAGACGGAAATCTGCACTGAGATCAATGATCTTTGTCTTTGAAAGGATTTCTTCATTGATCAGAGATGCACACAGTCCCTGCGGGGTTGCTGTGAAGATCACATCTATCTGTTCGGCAAGCTCATCCATGTTATCATCCATGCATTTTGCATCTACAATCTGAAACATGTTTCTATATACATCTGCATATTTCTGATCTACATAACTTCTGGATCCGTACCAGACAATCTCTGCATCTTTATGTCCCATCAATATTCTTACGAGCTCGCCGCCTGCATAACCGGTTGCTCCAATAATTCCGACCTTAATCATCATTCTCAAGTCCTTTCTTTTCTCATTCCCTCGAAATACTCCCGGGAATTACTTGTTTGCTGTACCACGGTAACGTATTACCGCAATCATTTCTCCTTATAATATACCACTTTAATCGGGATGTAAAGCTTTTCTTAAAATGAATGTATAAAAATACACGTTATTCATTTTCATGTGCATAATAATACATCTTTCATGTATAATATGCAAGTATTTTTTCAAAAAGTTTTTTGCTACATAAAACAGCGATGATAAACGTAACTATTCCTACGTCTATCATCGCCGATCTACTTTTCTTCTATTTATCTATCTTCTATATAGAAAATATCATTCTTATTTTCCAAAGAAGGATTAAGGTCTAAGTCCCATTCCGCCTTCTAATGTAATTGTCTCGCCGTTCATATATTTGAAATCCGGTGATGCAAGCTGTACACACGCTCTTCCAATCTCTTTCTCTACATCTCCGTAATGTCCTGCCGGCGGCATCTTTACATTCGCCTTAAATGCATCCGGATATGCTTTCTGGAAGTTTTCAAGCTGTGCTGTCCATGCAAGCGGGCACACAATATTCACATTGATTCCGTCTACTCCCCATTCTGTAGCTGCTACTCTTGTCAGTCCTCTGACACCTTCCTTCGCTGCTGCATACGCACACTGTCCGTAATTACCGAAAAGGCCTGCTCCTGATGCAAAGTTGATTACGGATCCCTGTGTTTCCTTCAAATATGGATAACATGCCTGCATATAATAAAATGTTGCATAAAGTCCTGAATAAATCGCAAGATCAAACTGCTCTGTTGTATGATCTGCAAGAGTTACTCCTGATGCAGAAGCCTGTGCATTATTAATAAGAACATCAATTCTTCCGAATTCCTCAACTGCCTGCTTTACAACGTGCTCAACTGCTGCCTTGTTATCTGCTCCCGCATTGACATCTGCCTGTACTGCAAGCACTTTCACTCCATAGAGACGTTCCAACTCTTCTTTCGCGTCTTCCAGCTTCTTTACATTTCTTCCTGTAAGAACAAGATTCGCACCTTCTTTGGCATAAGCTGTTGCAATACCATATCCGATGGATCCACAGCTGCCATCACTTAGTACTGCACGTCCTCCTCCCGTAATGATTGCTGTCTTTCCTGTAAGAAATCCCATTTTGTTTTCCCTCTCTTTCTTGCTCACATGCCTTCTGACTTTTATATTAAACAGATAGGTTGTGATCCGTTTTCGTCTGACTATCTAAATATTTTTTAGGTCAGTTTCTTTGATATCTTTATATTATCAGACACATTTACTAAAATCAACAGCTTTTCACGATATATTTTTAACATATTCGTCAAATATATCACAATTCAAAATAACAGTACCTAACTTTTTTGTTTTTCTAGTTTCACATCTTCTCCGTCACATCTTGCATATTTTCACTCATTTTTTCTTCGTTTTATTCATTTTTTGTACATTATATGTAATTTTATGCATTTTATTCATTTTTTCAAAATAATACTTGCATAATTATAAAATGTGGTGTATAGTAGGTTTTAGCTTATTAAAGCGGCAAACTTTAGAACTCAAGAAACTGAGGAAACAGAAATTTATAAAAATACATTTAGGAGGCAATAAAATGAGTAAAGAAAAAGTTGTATTAGCATATTCAGGTGGTCTTGATACTACAGCAATCATCCCGTGGCTGAAAGAAACATTTAACTATGACGTTATCTGCTGTTGCATCGATTGTGGACAGGGAGAAGAACTGGATGGCCTGGATGAAAGAGCAAAACTTTCCGGAGCTTCTAAATTATATATTGAAAATATCATTGATGAATTCTGTGATGACTTCATCGTTCCTTGTGTAAAGGCCGGAGCTGTTTATGAGAACAAATACCTTCTCGGAACTTCCATGGCTCGTCCGGCAATCGCTAAAAAACTGGTTGAGATTGCACGTAAAGAAGGCGCTGTTGCAATCTGTCACGGTGCAACAGGAAAAGGAAATGACCAGATCCGTTTCGAGCTTGGTATCAAAGCTCTTGCTCCGGACATCAAGATCATCGCTCCATGGCGTATGACAGATGTATGGACAATGCAGTCCCGTGAAGACGAGATCGATTATTGTAAAGCTCATGGAATTGATCTTCCATTTGACGCAAAGCACAGCTACAGCCGTGACCGTAACCTGTGGCACATCAGCCATGAAGGACTTGAACTTGAGAATCCGGCAAATGAGCCAAACTACGATGATCTTCTCGTGCTGAGCACAACACCAGAGAAAGCACCAGACAAAGATGAATACGTTACAATGACATTTGAAGCAGGTGTTCCAAAGAGCGTAAACGGAAAAGAGATGAAAGTTTCTGAAATCATCACAGAACTGAACCGTCTCGGAGGAAAACATGGAATCGGAATCGTTGATATCGTTGAGAACCGTGTTGTTGGAATGAAATCACGTGGTGTTTACGAGACTCCTGGTGGAACAATCCTTATGGAAGCACATGACCAGCTTGAAGAGCTCGTTCTCGATCGTGCTACATATGAAGTTAAGAAAGATCTTGGAAATAAATTTGCTCAGATCGTATACGAAGGAAAATGGTATACACCACTTCGTGAAGCAATCCAGGCATTTGTTGATGTTACACAGCAGTATGTAACAGGAGAAGTTAAGTTCCGTCTCTATAAAGGAAATATCATCCGTGCCGGAGAGACATCTCCATACTCACTGTACAGCGAATCCCTTGCAAGCTTCACAACAGGAGATCTGTATGATCATCATGACGCTGACGGATTCATCAACCTGTTCGGACTTCCTCTGAAAGTTCGTGCTATGAAAATGCAGGAAGTAGAATCACAGAAGAAGTAAGAGGAATTTGTTGAACTTGGATTCATACAATTAAATCGAATACTTTCATTAGAATGATACGCAAGGACAGTCCTACTATTACCATGGGCACCGGCCCGCTCTACCTCATCCCTTTGAAAGTATGTAACATAAGAGCCAGAACAGTTACCGTGTGTGGTGCCTGTTCTGGCTCTTATTAACATACTGAACAAAGTGTATTCGGAACGCTCCTGCCTTACATGTGTCCTCAACAATAAAGCTGCTTCCTCACTTGTCTATTCATAATAGATAAATGTATCTCATGTGTTATGAATCCGGAAAACAATTACAGATGATTAAGAGAGAAAGAGAAGAGGAAGGTGATCGACAAAAACAATGTCCTGTGAAAAAAATGTCAATTTGCGGAAAATATGAATTGAAATTTCAATCGTCCTAGTATATAATACAATAGGCAGAAATTTTGGTTTATTTTAAAATTATTTTATAAGTATGGAGGGCTAAAATATGAGCTACAATGCAACAGAAAACTCAGCAAGCAGACGAATTGCCACACTGCTTGATGAGGGAAGCTTTGTTGAAATTGGCGGAGCTGTTACAGCTAGAAGCACAACTTTCAACTTGCAGGAGAAGGCAGCTCCTTCTGACGGTGTTATCACTGGATATGGAGTGATTGACGGTAACCTGGTTTATGTATACAGCCAGGATGCTGATGTTCTGGGTGGAGCACTCGGAGAGATGCATGCGAAGAAGATCGCAAGAATCTATGATATGGCTATGAAGATGGGAGCACCGGTGATCGGACTGATCGACTGTGCAGGTCTCAGACTTCAGGAAGCTACAGATGCACTTGAGGCATTTGGAAGCCTTTATCACAAACAGGCACTTGCATCAGGTGTGATTCCGCAGGTTACAGCAATCTTTGGAATGTGCGGCGGCGGTCTTGCAGTTGTTCCGGGGCTTACAGATTTCACATTTATGGAAGCAAAAGACGGAAAACTTTTCGTTAATTCTCCAAATGCACTGGAAGGAAATGAGATTTCCAAGTGTAACACAGCAAGCGCTGAGTACCAGAGCAAGACAGCAGGTCTTGTAGATGGAATCGGTGCAGAGGCAGAGATTCTCGGACAGATCCGTGATCTTGTATGTATGCTTCCGGCAAACAATGAAGATGATATGTCTTATGAGGAATGCACAGATGACCTGAACCGTATCTGCGCAGACATTGCTAACGCATCAGAAGATACAGCAATCGCACTGGCACAGATTGCTGACAATCAGATTCTTGTTGAGACAAAGAAAGACTACGCAAAAGAGATGGTTACAGGATTTATCCGCCTGAACGGAATGACAGTTGGTGTTGTTGCAAACCGCTCTAAAGTATACAATGCAGAAGCTGAAGTAGAGGCTGAGTTCGACAGCGTTCTTACAGTAGACGGATGCAAGAAAGCAACAGATTTTGTAAACTTCTGTGATGCATTCTCAATCCCGGTTCTTACACTGACAAATGTAACAGGATTTGCTGCTACAGTAGAGTCAGAGAAGAACATGGCAAGCGCAGTTGCAAAACTGACATATGCATTTGCTAACGCTACAGTACCGAAGGTAAATGTAATCGTTGGTAAGGCATTCGGAAGTGCTTACGTTTCTATGAACAGTAAGTCAATTGGTGCAGATCTTGTTTATGCATGGCCAACAGCAGAGATCGGAATGATGGATGCGAAGCTTGCAGCACAGATCATGTACGCAGACGCAGATGCTGAGACTCTTAATGAGAAAGCAGCTGAATACAAAGAACTTCAGTCAAGCCCGAATTCAGCAGCAGCAAGAGGATATGTTGATGCGATCATCGAGCCGGCAGATACAAGAAAATATGTGATCGGAGCATTTGAGATGCTGTTCACAAAGAGAGAGGACCGTCCGGCTAAGAAACACGGAACGGTTTAGTGAGGTGAGGCGAAGTGAAGAAAAAAATCAGTTTATTAGGACTTATCCTCATTCTCGTTCTTAGCTTCACAGGATGTGGTAAGTCTGAGACAACAGAATATGATCAGACAAGATTTGAACAGTATGCTGAGTTTGTTGTTCAGAATTTCGAAGCGATGACAACAGAGCAGCTTGACAGCTTTTCTGATATGCGTGATCTTCAGCTTGACACACAGCTTATGAATGCAGGACTTCCGGTTGATGGAGAGGACTTCCTTACAATGATCAGCTCCTGGGAAGCAGCAGAAGAAGAGTGTGGTGCTTATGTTGAGCATGGCGATTGGACAATGGAAGTAAAGAACGATGGAGTTTCACTCACATCTGAAGCAAAATATGAAAACAGAGATGCAGACATCGTCTTCAGTTTTGACGAAAAGGGCAACATGGAGAGTATGGATGTTTCTGCTCATTATTCAACAGGAGAAATCCTTGAGAAAGCCGGTCTGAATACGGTACTTGGTATGGGAACTGTATTCGTTGTATTGATTTTCATTTCATTCATTATTTATCTGCTTGGATACATTCCGAAACTTCAGGAGAAGTTGGCAAATAAAGATAAGAAAGTGGAAGAGAAGAAGGAAGCACCTGTACAGGCAGCTCCAGCACCGGTAGCTGCAGCAGAAGATGATGCAGAACTTGTAGCAGTAATCGCAGCAGCAATTGCAGCAGCAGAGGGAACTTCTACAGATGGATTTGTTGTTCGTTCTATTAAGAGAAGAAAATCAAACAGATGGAATTAATCAGGAGGATAATTAGATGAAAACTATACAATCACAGTAAACGGAAATGTATATGATGTAACAGTAGAAGAGAATGGTGCAGGCGCACCGGCAGCAGCACCGGTTGCAGCACCTAGAGCAGCAGCACCGGCAGCTCCGGCAGCAGCACCGAAAGCGGCAGCAGGCGCTGGAAGCATCCAGGTAAAAGCTGGAGCAGCAGGTAAAGTATTCCAGGTTCCTACATCTGTTGGACAGAAGGTAGAGGCTGGAGATACAGTTATTATCATTGAAGCAATGAAGATGGAGATCCCAGTTGTTGCCCCAGAGGCAGGAACTATTGCCAGCATTGATGTGGCAGTAGGTGATGCTGTTGAATCAGGAGCTGTACTTGCTACATTAAACTAGTAACTGAACCAGGAGGTTTTTACAAATGGAATATATTTCAAATACATTGGGAAACCTCGTAGAACAGACAGCGTTCATGAATCTTACATTTGGTAACCTGATCATGATTGCTGTTGCCTGCGTGTTTCTCTATCTGGCAATTCGCCACGAATTTGAGCCACTGCTTCTTGTTCCAATTGCCTTTGGTATGTTGCTTGTAAATATCTATCCGGATATTATGCTTCATGCTGAGGATGCAGCGAATGGAACCGGTGGGCTTCTGTATTACTTTTATCAGCTTGACGAGTGGTCCATCCTTCCTTCTCTGATCTTCCTTGGAGTTGGAGCGATGACAGACTTTGGTCCGCTGATCGCAAACCCGAAGAGTTTCCTGCTTGGTGCAGCAGCTCAGTTCGGTATTTTCGCAGCTTATCTTGGAGCTATGGCTCTTGGATTTTCAGACAAAGCAGCAGCTGCTATCTCCATTATCGGTGGAGCTGACGGCCCGACATCTATCTTCCTTGCAGGTAAACTGCAGCAGACAGCTATCATGGGACCGATCGCCGTAGCAGCATACTCCTATATGTCACTTGTGCCGATCATCCAGCCACCGATCATGAAACTTCTCACAACAGAGAAGGAAAGAAAGATCAAGATGGATCAGCTTCGCCCGGTTTCTAAGCTTGAGAGAATCCTCTTCCCGGTTATCGTTACAATCGTTGTATGTGTGATTCTTCCTACAACAGCTCCACTTGTTGGTATGTTGATGCTTGGTAACCTGTTCAAAGAGTGTGGAGTTGTAAGACAGCTGACAGAGACAGCTTCCAATGCCCTGATGTACATCGTAGTTATTCTTCTTGGTACATCTGTAGGTGCTACAACAAGTGCTGAAGCATTCCTGAACTGGAATACAATCAAGATCGTTATCCTTGGTCTTATAGCATTTGCATTCGGTACAGCTGCCGGAGTTCTCTTCGGTAAGTTAATGTGCGTCCTTACACATGGTAAGGTTAACCCGCTGATTGGTTCCGCTGGTGTATCTGCGGTTCCTATGGCAGCCCGTGTATCTCAGAAGGTTGGTGCTGAGGCAGATCCTACAAACTTCCTTCTTATGCATGCAATGGGACCGAACGTTGCCGGAGTTATCGGTACTGCAGTAGCAGCCGGAACATTTATGGCTATTTTCGGCGTTAAGTAAATTAGGAGGATAAATAAATGGCAGAAATTGAAAAAAAACCAGTTAAAATAGTAGAAACTATTCTGCGTGATGCACATCAGTCTCTGATTGCTACCAGAATGACAACAGAGCAGATGATGCCAATCGTTGAGAAGATGGACAAGGTTGGATATCATGCTGTAGAGTGCTGGGGTGGAGCAACATTCGATGCTTCCCTCCGTTTCCTGAAAGAAGATCCATGGGAGAGACTTAGAAAGTTCCGTGATGGATTCAAGAATACAAAACTTCAG
>ENA-OQJT01000078-OQJT01000078.1-human-gut-metagenome-genome-assembly--contig:-NODE-78-length-21658-cov-0.927128_pt1 | contig 21658 bp, 29 predicted proteins | sample MGYA00242612_ERZ504779 | MGnify/ENA primary metagenome ERZ504779 (study PRJEB26092, sample SAMD00036366) | human gut metagenome | host: Homo sapiens | study: EMG produced TPA metagenomics assembly of...
TGCCAGAGGATACATGGTGATGTTATCGGTGACGTATCACTCCGTCGTGGACGTAGTCGATGGGAATGGATGATATCGGTGGCGGTAAGCTTGTAAAAGCTTATGTTCCGCTTGCTGAGATGTTCGGATATTCTACAGACTTACGTTCTAAGACACAGGGACGTGGTAACTACTCTATGTTCTTCGAGAAATATGAGCCAGTACCAAAATCTGTTCAGGAAAAAGTTCTTGCAGATAAATCCAAATAAATTCTGAAAAAAAAGCATGGCTTATAACTGATTTCAGTTATTTCTGTGTAACAGAATCTAAAAACAATATTAAATCACAGAAATCCCTTAAAATAAGGGATTCTGTGATAAAAATAACTTGAAAAAGCTAAGATTATTTTATATAATCATAGTATAGCCGAGTTATTAAATATAACAACTATAGCCAATATGGCATCAATTTAAGGAGGATATTCAAAAATGGCAAAAGCTAAGTTTGAAAGACAAAACCACATTGTAATATCGGTACCATTGGTCACGTAGATCATGGTAAAACAACTTTAACAGCAGCTATCACAAAGTTTATCTGAAAGAGTAGCTGGTAACGCAGCTGTAGATTTCGCTAACATCGATAAAGCTCCAGAAGAAAGAGAACGTGGTATCACAATTTCTACTGCTCACGTTGAGTACGAGACAGAGAAGAGACATTACGCACACGTTGACTGTCCTGGACATGCTGACTACGTTAAGAACATGATCACTGGTGCTGCTCAGATGGATGGTGCTATCCTTGTAGTAGCTGCTACAGACGGTGTTATGGCTCAGACAAAAGAGCACATCCTTCTGTCCCGTCAGGTAGGTGTACCTTACATCGTTGTATTCATGAACAAATGCGATATGGTAGACGACGAAGAGCTGCTTGAGCTGGTAGACATGGAGATCCGTGAGCTGCTGAACGAGTATGACTTCCCGGGAGATGACACTCCGATCATCCAGGGTTCTGCTCTGAAAGCTCTGGAAGATCCGGCTGGCCCATGGGGAGATAAAATCATGGAGCTTATGGATGCAGTAGATAGCTGGATCCCGGATCCGCAGCGTGACACTGATAAAGATTTCATCATGCCTGTAGAGGACGTATTCACCATCACTGGTCGTGGTACTGTTGCTACTGGCCGTGTTGAGGCTGGTGTTCTTCATCTGAATGAGGAAGTTGAAATCGCAGGTCTGAAAGAAGAGACCAAGAAAACTGTTGTAACTGGTATCGAGATGTTCCGTAAACTCCTCGATGAGGCTCAGGCTGGTGATAACATCGGTGCTCTGCTTCGTGGTGTTCAGAGAACAGAGATCGAAAGAGGACAGGTTCTGGCTAAACCAGGTACCGTTCACTGCCATACCAAATTTACCGCTCAGGTATACGTTCTGACAAAAGACGAGGGTGGCCGTCATACTCCATTCTTCAACAACTATCGTCCGCAGTTCTACTTCCGTACAACTGACGTAACAGGTGTTATCACTCTTCCGGAAGGAACTGAGATGTGCATGCCTGGCGATAACGTAGAGATGACCATCGAACTGATCCACCCGATCGCTATGGATCAGGGTCTTACCTTCGCTATCCGTGAGGGTGGCCGTACCGTTGGATCAGGCCGTGTTGCTACTCTGATCGACTAATTATCGGTAGACTATTCTAAATAAAATATAATTGTATCGAAAGATACTTGTGCTCAAACGTAAGAGACCCCGGCGCCGTAAGGCGGCCGGGGGTTTTTCTGTCTGTATATAGATGATCAAGAACCGCAAAAGTTGAGAGCTGCAAAACAACCGTATGTAATTCCAATCGAAGCAGGTGCCCATACGATTGCGATTACAAGAAAGCCTATGGGAAAAATCGGAGCCGGTGATGTTGCAAATGCACCTTTGGAGCTGCTCTTGGCGGCGGACTGGGAGCTGTTTTAGGCGGCCATTTAGGCAAAAAAGGCAGTTGGAGAAGATGGATTAAAAAATGCAAAAGTAATAGAGGCCCATGAGGAGGAAACATTTTTCTTGTGATGTAAAAGCAGATCTTCGCGGAATGCCGAAGGTTACGTGGATGTAAGATAAAAAAATAAAGAAAAAAGAAGAATTCCTGTGCGGAAATACTGCATGGGAATTCTTCTTTTTGATCTTCTGAAAGAAGAACAGAAATTTGAGAAAAGACAGAGAATTTCTTACAGAAGCTGAATATTCATCACATCCATCACCTCTCGTGTCTCCATCGGCCATACCGAGCACTGTACCTCTCCGATGTGCGCTTTGCGCAGGAAAAACATACAGATACGGGACTGTCCGATACCGCCGCCGATTGTCTGCGGGAGAGTGCCGTTCAGAATGGATTTCTGGAAGGGAAGCTTCGCGCGGGACTGGCATCCGCATTCCTTTAACTGGGCGCGGAGAGCATCTGCGTTGACGCGGATACCCATGGAGGAGAGCTCAAGAGCGATGTCAAGCACTGGATAATAAACGATCAGGTCGCCGTTTAAGGACCAGTCGTCGTAGTCCGGGGAACGTCCGTCCTGACGCTCTCCGGAAGCAAGCACGCCGCCGATCTGCATAATAAAGACAGCACCTTTTTCTTTGGTGATTGTATACTCTCTTTCCTTTGGAGTCAGATCCGGATAGCGATCCTCAAGTTCCTGGGAAGTGATAAAGAAAATTTCATCCGGCAGAATGGTTTCGATGTAGTCGTACTGGTCTGCCATATGTTTTTCCGTGTTTTTCAGTGCCTCATAGATATCTTTTACGGTACTCTTTAAGAAATCAAGATTGCGTTCTTCCGGGGACATGATTTTTTCCCAGTCCCACTGATCCACGTAAACGGAGTGAATGTTGTCGGTCACCTCGTCCTGGCGGATGGCGTTCATATCGGTGTAGATGCCTTCTCCCTCAGAGAAGCCGTATTTGTGAAGTGCGTACCGTTTCCATTTTGCCAGAGACTGAACAATTTCAGCGGTTTTCTTGGTACCCTGATCCTTTAACTCAAAAGAAACCGGGTGTTCTACGCCATTCAGATTGTCATTCAAGCCGGTTTCCGGCTGTACAAAAAGTGGAGCTGTTACACGGAGCAGATGCAGACGATGTGTCAGCTCATGCTGGAAATAATCCTTTACTGTTTTAATCGCCACCTGTGTATCGTGGAGGTTTAATGCAGATTTGTAACCCTGCGGAATAATAATTTCTCCCATTACTTTAAAACCCTCTTGTTTTAGATTTGCTTTTCGAATCATGCCTTCTCAAAAAGCTTCAAATTTAGTTTACCATGTTTTCCCTGGAAAGCAAGGAAAAGATACGAAAAAACCAAAGATAGTAAAGAATTTTTTCGACATATTTTCCTTGCTGAATTTCTCCCCGGAAATACGAAATTTTCCGAAAATCAGAGCGCTTATGAAAGAGGCGGAATTATTCGGAAACCCACTGGCGCAGAAACGCTGCGGACTGTTCGATGAACGATAACTGATCCGGCGCATCGAAATGCTCGATGGCGAGATAACCGTCGTAATCGCACGCTTCTAAATCTGTAAGAAGCTTTGCCATCGGCAGATATCCCGTTCCGGCCGGTGTCTGGCCAAGGCCGCGGCAGAAACGTCCGTGAACGAGCGGACTTTCGGCACGATCCTTACAGTGAACATGGACAATATAATCCTTCAGAAGCCAGGCAGCATACGAAACATCCTCATCACTGAAAGCAAAATTTCCGATATCAAGCGTATACCGCAGCCCCGGCACGTGCTCCATAAACCAGAGCAGCGGATATGTGCGTGCAAACGGCTGTAAAAAACCGTCAAAGTCCTCTAAGGTAATCGAAACGCCACGTAAAGCCGCATATTCGGCGAGTGAGGAAAGCGCATGTACCATATTTTGAATCGATTTGTTTTCGGTCATAAAAGTACTCGTTGCCTCATAGGTGCTGCTGCAGGCTGCAAGCTCTGCCGCTTCGGCAGTTTCAAGCGCGCCTGCAACAAACAGGACACGCGAAACCTGCTGCGATGCCGCAGTATCGAGCATCTGCTGTGCTCTGCCAAGATCCGTATCATGGGAAAAATCAAAGGTTTCATGCATACAGCTGATCACCAGCCCCGCATCGGAAAGCATCGGGGCAATGACCTCTCTTTCTGATGCAAACAGACTGTAGTTCATCTCAACAGCCGAAATTCCCTGCTCCCTGCAGAACGCGAGCACTTCCGGAATCGTCTTACCGGACTGCTCACACGCCTGTAGAATGTGTTCGTAAAAAACGGAAAGCTTTCTCATATAACATTTCCTCCTGATTTATGCAATGTGTACGCAGATTCCATCCGTGTATTGCAGAACATTTTTGATCGTGAAATCAGACCCCTGTTTTGAAAAAAATCAAACGGGATACAGATATCGGTAAACTGCAGCTGCTATTTTTGGTGTGAAGAAAGATACACTTCCTCCGTAGATGGATTCACCCATGCATTATCCAGTGGTGCCGGTCTTCGTACTACAGGAACGCACCAGCGTACCCCATTTTTGATAATCTTCTGAATCACCGGCATATGGTAAATGGGGTATTCCTCGTGTCCCGGCTGAAAATAGAAAATTTTGCCCAGCCCACGTGTAAAGGTGCATCCGCTGCGGAACACCTCACCGCCTGCAAACCATCCCGTAAATACCACATCATCCGGTTTGGGAATATCAAAAAACTCCCCGTACATCTCTTCCTCCGGAATATCCACCCATGCCGGAATTCCCTGCGCGATCGGATGGGTCGGACACGTACAGAACAGTCTCTCACGATCCCCATGCCGCCACCGAAGCGTCATACTTGTTCCGAGAAGCTTCCGCATAATCTTGGAATAATGCCCTGAATGCAGAACTACCAGCCCCATTCCGGCCAGCACATGACGCCGAACCCGCTCGGCCACATCGTCCGAGAACTCCTCCTGCAGCATATGATTCCAGAACACCAGCACATCGGTATTTGCCAGCACTTCTTCCGTCAGCCCATGCTCCTTCTCGTCAAACACAGCCGTCCGAACCGAAAGCTCCTCCTCCTGTCCCAGAAACTTTGCAATACAGGTGTGAATCCCGTCCGGATAAATCTCTTTCACTTTCTCCTGCGTTCGCTCATGCTGAAACTCATTCCAGACCGTAACTCGTATCATTCGTCCATCCTCCTTCTATAAGAAAAAAATGTATCATTTTCAAAAAGTTATCGATAGCAAATCTTGAAAATAATGAAAAAAAGCAGTCGTTCACACTCTGCGGTACTGAATTTTTGCGTTATTTTCTGGCCTTACTATAAATTATACTCGTGCTATACCAATATTTCAATTCACAAATTCCTTGACATCCCCTCCGAAATCCCGTATACTAAACAATGCGCAGCCGGGGAGATAGCGGTGCCCTGTACCCGCAATCCGCTACAGCGGGGGTGATGCCAATCCGAGGGCTCTTTCATTGCGAAGCTGCCTTCTATAAGTGACGTTGACGTCTGGGTCTTACGCAACAGGACTCCATGAACCGTGTCAGGGCAGGAATGCAGCAGCACTAAGTGGAATCTCCTGTGTGCCGTGAGGGTGCCTGGGCCGAGTAGGCTGTAGGAGTAACGTTCGTGGTGAGAGTTCGAAGTGCGGCGCGCATAAAAAAGAAAATCCAAGGAAGCCTGAACCACAGACTTCCTTTTTTTCGTACAAAAAATAGAAACTCCCGCGCTTTCTTCCCCCGAACTATTGTGAGAACGAAAAAAATAGGGTATAATGTAAACATTCCATAATACTGCCAAGAAACAAGAAGCAGTCGTGAAAATCTAATAAAGAACAGGATGGGAAAAGTCATATGTTAAGAATTGGTCTGTTAACAAGCGGCGGAGACTGCCAGGCATTAAATGCGACCATGCGCGGAGTCGTAAAAGGCCTTGCAAACAATGTAAAAGATCTCGAAGTATACGGATTCATGAACGGCTATAAAGGCCTCATCTACAGCGATTACCGCATGCTCAGTGCAAAAGATTTTTCCGGTATATTAACACAGGGAGGAACTATTCTCGGAACCTCACGTCAGCCGTTCAAGCTGATGCGTACCCCGGATGCAAACGGTCTGGACAAAGTGGAAGCAATGAAGCATACCTACCACAAGCTCCTTCTGGACTGCCTTGTCATTCTTGGCGGAAACGGAACCCAGAAAACAGCAAACCTCTTGAGAGAGGAAGGACTGAATATTATCCATCTTCCGAAAACCATCGATAATGATATCTACGGAACGGATATGACCTTCGGTTTCTACAGTGCCGTCAATATTGCATCCGATGCGATCGACTGCATCCATACAACAGCCTCCTCTCACCAGAGAGTTTTTATCGTAGAGGTTATGGGTCATAAAGTAGGCTGGCTGACGCTGTACGCCGGAATCGCAAGCGGCGCAGACGTTATCCTGATTCCGGAAATTCCATACGATATTGAAAAAGTATGCGAGGCCATCAACAGACGAAAAGAGCGCGGAAGCGGATTCACCATTCTTGCCGTTGCCGAGGGTGCAATTGCAAAAGAAGACGCAGCACTTCCGAAGAAAGAGCTGAAAAAACGTCAGGAAGAAATCGCAAAGAAATACCCGTCCGTATCCTACAAGATCGCAGAAGAGATCGAGGCAAAGACAGGCATGGAAATCCGCGTCACCGTACCGGGCCACATGCAGCGAGGCGGCAGCCCGTGTCCGTATGACCGTGTCCTTTCCACAAGACTCGGATCCGAGGCAGCACAGCTTATTCTGGACAAACAGTACGGCTACATGGTCGGAATGGTCAACGGAAAAGTAAAGAAAAATTCCGCTGGGCGAGTGCGCCGGAAAATTAAAGACCGTAGATCCGAATGCACAGGAAGTCCTGCAGGCAAAACGGATGGGAATCAGCTTCGGCGATTGATGCGTTCCCGAAAAAGGCAAGGAAAAAAGAACGGAGGCCTTAAAGCAAGAAGAACAAGGTCTCCGTTCTTCTGTTGCACTGCTGTCTAAAAGAAACTGCCGGCGGCAGGCTTCCATGCCGATGCAATAAAAGGAGAAAAATTTTATGAGCTATACTGCTCTGTACCGAAAATTCCGTCCTTCCACCTTTGAGGATGTAAAAGGACAGGATCACATTGTAACAACATTAAAAAATCAGATCCGCGCGGACCGCATCGGTCATGCGTACCTGTTCTGCGGAACCCGCGGAACAGGAAAAACGACGATCGCCAAGATTCCTCGCCCGCTCGGTCAACTGCGAACATCCCGTGGACGGAAGCCCGTGCAACGAATGTCCGACGTGTAAGGCGATTCTGGCGGGCGTTTCCACGAACGTCATCGAGATCGACGCGGCATCGAACAACGGTGTCGACAACATCCGTGAAATCCGTGAGGAGGTAGCCTACCGGCCGACACAGGGACGGTATAAAGTCTATATCATCGACGAGGTGCATATGCTTTCTACCGGAGCGTTCAATGCACTCTTAAAAACCCTGGAGGAGCCGCCGTCCTATGTCATCTTCATTCTGGCGACCACAGAGGCAAACAAAATCCCGGTGACGATCCTTTCCAGATGCCAGCGGTACGATTTCCGCCGCATCACGATCGATACCATCGCGGCGCGTCTTAGTGAACTGATGGAAAAAGAGGGCGTGGACGTCGAAGAAAAAGCCATCCGCTACGTCGCAAAGGCGGGCGACGGATCCATGCGAGACGCGTTAAGCTCCTGGACCAGTGCATCGCCTTCTACCTCGGGCAGAAGCTGACGTACGATAAAGTCCTTGAGGTTCTCGGAACTGTTGATACCGAAATCTTCAGCCAGATGCTCCGCACGATCCTCGCCGGGGATGTAACGGGAAGCATCCGCACGCTGGAAACCCTTTTAAACCGCGGAAAAGAGCTGGGACAGTTCGTTACCGACTTTACGTGGTATCTGCGGAATCTGCTGTTGGTAAAAAGCGCAGATGAAACCGAAGAACTGCTCGACGTCTCTACAGAAAACCTGAAGCTCTTAAAAGAAGAGAGCACGATGGTAGACGATGAGACGCTGATCCACTATATCCGCGTTTTATCCGAGCTCTCCGGCCAGCTCCGCTATGCGGCGCAGAAGCGCGTGCTCGTTGAGGTGGCGCTCGTCAAACTCTGCAAACCGCAGATGGAGCAGAACCTCGAATCCGTGCTGGAGCGTCTTAGGATTCTCGAAGAAAAAAATGGAGCGCGGAATCCCGATGATGGTGACAAATGCACCGGGAGCAGGAAACGGCAGTGCAGGAGGCTCCGGAGCGGCCGGAGACGGCTATGCGGCGGCAGAAACACCGCAGAGTGCACCGGCACCAGTGAAAGCCGCACCGGCGGATTTACAGCGCATCAGCGCGTCCTGGAAGGCAATTGTCGGCCAGACAAGCGGCATGTTCCGCCAGTTTTCTGCAGAGCGCCGTTCCGAAATACAACAGCGAGACGGGCGACGCCAAACTGTTTGTTGAGTTTGCAGACCAGCTCGCATCCATCTACGTTGAGCGGCCGGAGGCAGCCGATGAGATCCGCACCATTATTGAACAGATGACTGGAAAAACCGTAGAGGTCCAGCTCATTTTAGCAGACCAGCATGCAAACGCCGCGCTCTCCACGATTTCCGTGGATGATGCACTGACGCAGGCGATTCATGGAATCCCGGTCGAGGAGGACGACGAGAGCGACTTCGACGACGGGGAAGAATAAATTAAAAACAAATTTTTCAGGAGGATATTACCATGGCAAAAAGAGGAGGATTCCCGGGAGGAATGCCGGGCAACATGAACAATCTGATGAAGCAGGCTCAGAAAATGCAGAAGCAGATGGAAGAGAACCAGAAAGCACTGGAGGAGAAAGAGTTCACTGCGACAGCAGGCGGCGGAGCCGTAGAAGTAACCATTTCCGGTAAAAAAGAAGTAACCAAAGTTAAAATCAGCGAAGATGCCGTAGATCCGGACGACGTAGAAATGCTCGAGGATCTGATCATGGCAGCAACCAACGAAGCACTGCGCAAAGTTGAGGACGAGGCAGCCAAAGCTATGGGCAAACTTGCCGGCGGACTCGGCAGCATGGGCGGAGGATTCCCGTTCTGATGGATTACTACAGCGGATACATCAATCAGTTGATCGAGCAGCTGTCCCATCTGCCTGGCATCGGTGTGAAAACCGCACAGCGACTGGCCTTTCATATTATGAATATGCCGGCCGACCAGGCAAAACGGCTGGCCGATTCGATCACAGAAGCAAAATCCCACGTCCAGTACTGCAAGTGCTGCCAGACCCTGACCGACAAAGAGCTGTGCCCGATCTGCGCAAATGTCAAGCGCGACCACAGCGTGATCATGGTGGTGGAGACGACGCAGGATCTTGCGGCATATGAAAAAACCGGAAAATACGACGGCGTTTACCACGTCCTGCACGGGGCCATCTCCCCGATGCTGGGGATTGGGCCGGACGACATCCGGTTAAAAGAGCTGATGCAGCGCCTCCAGGGCGATGTCTCGGAGGTTATCGTTGCCACGAACTCCAGCCTGGAGGGCGAGACAACGGCCATGTACATCAGCAAGCTGATCAAGCCGACCGGCATCAAGGTGACGCGGATTGCGAGCGGCGTTCCGGTGGGCGGCGATCTGGAAAATATTGACGAAGTTACTCTTTTGCGTGCGTTAGAGGGCAGAACGGAGCTGTAATATGGGCAGAAAAAAAGTGACATCGAGTGATGTGGCGGCGGCCTCCGGCGTATCCCAGGCGACCGTCTCCATGATCCTGAACCGGAGAGAAAACGTTTCATTCTCGCGGGAAACGGTGGAAAAGTGGAGGCGGCGGCAAAAGAGCTGGGCTACCAGATTCCGCGGCGGAAGATGAGAAGAGAGTCGAACGGCAACAAGCTGATCGTCGTCTTCTGTCCGACGCTGACGAATCCTTACTATGTGATGCTGCTGCACGGCATCGAAGAAGTTGCAAAAGAGAAGAATTACGGGGTCTTTGTCTGCAATACGCAGAGGGACCTGAAAATCGAAGAGAATTATCTTCGGATGATGAAGAGTGTGCGCCCGCGCGGAATTATCTACACCTGCAATCCGAGCAGAAGCTGCAAGGAAAAAGTGGAGGAGCTGGCCGCGGAGATTCCGCTTGTCATCATCAACAACCGAGAAGAGCTGCTGGAAATTGATGCGGTCGAGCTGAACAATGCAAAACCCGGCAGGCTGATGGCACGCCACCTGCTGGAACTGGGACACCGGCATGTGGCGTTTGTTTCACCTCCGCTGACTTCCAAACAGGGCCAGCGCCTGAAACGCGTGGAGGGCTTTGTGCGCGAGTTTGAGGAGGCAGGATACGGCGACGGCGTGATCGTCAAATCGGCGGATGAGGACCTCGACGAGGTGATCCCGAGCATGGATTCTGAGTACAAGATGGGCTATTATCTGACGAAGGAACTGCTGCGGGAGGACAAGAACCTTACGGCAATCGTCGGCATGAATGATATGATCGCGTTCGGGATCATGGACGCCGTGCTCGAGAGCAAACTGCGCATTCCGGCGGATATTTCCGTAGTGGGATGTGACAACACCGTCTATTCCAGCTTCCGCTCGATTTCCCTGACGACGATTGACCACTATGTGCCATTGAAGGGCCGCGATGCGTGCGATATCATCCTGCGGAAAATCCAGTCTCTTCGGGAAAGCCAGGACGGCAATGAACCCTTAAGCACGTATCATGTCGAGTATGAGCCGAAACTGATCGTGCGGCGCAGCACTTCGTATGCAAGAACCGAAAAAATTAAAAAAATAAATAGGACGGCTGAAATTATTATTAATAATTTTGAATAAAACAGCTCCGGCGCAAACCGGGAAAACACAAAGAAAAGGAAAAACCGGAAAAAATGAGAAAAAATACCGCCAGAAGTAATTTATAAAATAGTATTTATAAATAATAAAATTAATTAATAAAAATGAGGCCGACTTGACGGAAAAACCAAACATATCTATACTGGAGATAACAGAAAAACGGAGCCGTTCTGCGGAAAACAACAGGCCCCGAAACCTTACGAAAGTATGAATATGGGAGGAAAAACAACATGAGATTTTTCATCGACACAGCAAAAGTAGAGGACATTAAAAAAGCAAACGACATGGGCGTTATCTGCGGCGTTACCACCAACCCGTCCCTGATCGCAAAAGAAGGACGTGACTTCAAAGAGGTCATCAAAGAGATCACCGAGATCGTAGACGGACCGATCAGCGGCGAGGTAAAAGCTACCACAACAGATGCAGAAGGCATGATCAAAGAAGGCCGTGAGATCGCAGCCATCCATCCAACATGGTTGTTAAAATCCCGATGACCGTAGAAGGACTCAAAGCTGTTAAAGTTCTGAGCGCAGAGGGCATCAAGACAAACGTAACCCTGATCTTCTCCGCAAACCAGGCACTTCTGGCTGCAAGAGCAGGTGCAACTTATGTTTCCCCATTCCTTGGAAGACTCGATGACATCAGCACCCGCGGCGTTGATCTGATCCGTGAAATCGTTGAGATCTTCGACGTAGCCGGCATCGACACCGAGATCATCGCAGCAAGTGTCCGCAACCCGATCCACGTAACCGACTGCGCACTGGCTGGTGCAGACATTGCAACTGTTCCATACAACGTAATCGTACAGATGACCAAACATCCTCTGACCGACGCCGGAATCGCAAAATTCCAGGCTGACTACAAAGCTGTATTCGGCGAATAAGACCTAAACATGATTGCATAAAAGCTGGAAATATGGTATTGTGAACAAAGTGAACAATAGCGATATTTCCAGCTTTTGATTCCGATTCAACTAAACAAGGAGAAAAGACATGAACAAGTTAGAACTTCAGAAGACGGCCAATGAGATCCGCAAAGGGATCGTCAGCGGCGTTCATGCAGCAAAGGCCGGCCATCCGGGCGGATCTCTGTCTGCAGCCGATATTTTCACGTATCTGTATTTTGAAGAAATGAACGTGGACCCGAAAAATCCAAAAGATCCGGACCGCGATCGTTTTGTACTTTCGAAAGGCCACACAGCGCCGGGACTCTACGCAGCACTGGCTGAAAAAGGTTACTTCCCGAAAGAAGACCTGCTGACCCTTCGTCACCTTGGCTCTTACCTGCAGGGACATCCGGATATGAAACATATCCCGGGCGTTGATATGTCAAGCGGTTCCCTCGGACAGGGAATCTCCGCAGCAGTCGGAATGGCACTCGGTGCAAAACTGCAGAACAAAGCATTTCGTGTTTATACACTTCTTGGCGATGGTGAAATCCAGGAAGGTCAGGTCTGGGAGGCAGCCATGTTTGCCGGAGCAAAACATCTGGACAACCTCGTTGTGATCGTAGACAACAACGGACTTCAGATCGACGGAAACGTAGCAGATGTCAACAGTCCGTACCCGATCGACAAAAAATTCGAGGCATTCAACTTCCACGTAATCAACGTAGCGGACGGCAACGATTTCGATCAGCTGAAAGCTGCATTTGATGAGGCGCGCACCGTAACAGGCATGCGACCGCCATCATCACAAAGACTGTAAAAGGAAAAGGCGTTTCCTTCATGGAGAACCAGGTAGGCTGGCACGGAAAAGCTCCGAACGATGAAGAATACGCAATTGCTATGGCAGAACTGGAAAAGGCAGGTGAAGCGTTATGTCAGAAGTAAAGAAAATCGCAACAAGAGAAAGTTACGGTAATGCACTGGTTGAACTTGGCGCAGAGCATGACAATCTGATCGTACTCGACGCTGACCTTGCAGCAGCAACCAAGACTGGTGTGTTCAAAAAAGCATATCCGGACCGTCACATCGACTGTGGTATCGCAGAATGTAATATGATGGGAATCGCTGCCGGCCTTTCCACCACAGGCATCGTTCCGTTCGCAAGCACCTTCGCGATGTTTGCCGCAGGCCGTGCGTTTGAGCAGGTGCGCAACTCCATCGGATACCCGCATCTGAACGTAAAAATCGGTGCTACCCATGCCGGAATTTCCGTAGGAGAAGACGGCGCAACACATCAGTGCAACGAGGATATCGCCCTGATGAGAACCATCCCGGGCATGGTCATCCTGAACCCGGCAGATGATGTAGAGGCAAAAGCCTGCGTGAAAGCAGCTTATGAATACAACGGACCGGTTTACCTTCGTTTCGGACGTCTGGCAGTGCCGGTGATCAACGACAGACCGGATTACAAATTTGAGCTCGGAAAAGGCGTTGTTCTCCGTGAGGGCAAGGACCTGACCATCGTTGCAACCGGACTTTGCGTAAGCTCCGCTCTGGAAGCAGCAGAAAAACTTGCCGCTGACGGCATCGATGCAAAAGTCATCAACATCCACACCATCAAACCGCTGGATGAGGAGCTGATCGTAGCAGCAGCAAAAGAGACCGGTAAAGTCGTAACCGTAGAAGAGCACTCGGTGATCGGAGGACTTGGAAGCGCAGTCTGCGACGCACTGGCAGAGAAATGCCCGGTTCCGGTGAAGAAAATCGGTGTACAGGACGTCTTCGGAGAGTCCGGCCCGGCAGCCGCTCTTCTTGCAAAATACAAACTCGACGGCGAGGGCGTTTACGAGCAGGTAAAAGAGTTCTGTAAATAAGATTTTTCGAAATAAATGACAAAAGAAAACAGGCAGAGGCCACACCAGAAAACGGTGCAGTCTCTGCCTGTTTTGTTGTCTGCAGTTTTTCTTAAAGCAGAAGTTCGCTTGTCCCGGCCGCCTCAAGTTCCCGGCAGGCGAGCAGGATTCCCTGAGAGATGGATTCCGCCATATGGAAAATCGTGGCAAGCCGGGTTGTCTGCAGAAGAAGCTGTTCAAAACTGCCCGATACATTCACAATACCTGTGATAAAAATATCCCCGACCTCGGGCAGCGTCTTCCCTGCCCCCGCGCCCGGCCGGATCGCCCCGTTTCCGATCGTGATGTATCCCTGATGACGCCGCGAACCAAGCGAAGCATCGATCGCAACGAGCAGTGCCTCCGGGTGGCGGGAATGGATGTACGAAATCCGGTCCGGCAGATTCAGGGCGTGCACCGGGTCATCCAGCGTTCCGTAGACATGAAAAACGCGGCTGCAGTACGGCGAAAGCTGGTACCCGATCAGCGGTCCTAAGGAATCCCCGGTGATCCGGTCGCTTCCGATGCAGAGAAATACCAGTTCACGGAACATGCGTCCGTCCTTTTGAATGCAGTAAGAAAACAGCGACGCCAGCTCTTCGCTGGCGCTGCGGCTTCGCTCATTGATGTAGTAAACTTCGGCGTCTTTTTTTCGAAACATGACCGGTACCTGCCTTTCAGAAGAATCATCCACAGTTTAACCGTATATGGTATAAACTATTCCTGCAATGAAAAAAACATGACATGCCCTCCGGTGCAGAAAAACGGGAAAACAGTCGGAAAAAACCGTGACAGCCCTGCCCCAAAACGATCTTTTTCGCGGAACATCCGTGATAAAGTAGGCAAAAAGGGGTGAAAAGCATGATTGAGATTGTCTATAAAGAAAACAAAGAGCAGGCGAACGGCAACGAGGGATACTTTCATCTGCCGAAAAATATCCGCCAGGTCGGGGATACGAACGGCAGGGAGCGGATTTATCTGGAAGATTATGTCGGAACCTTTCTGAAAAAATATTTTTCCGCACCGGAGGGACGTGCGGCGATGGCTGTTCGGTGAATTTAAGTGGGCGGACGGAATTTCCTACTTCTTTATCCGCAGCGCGGCCGCGATTCATACGATGGAACCGGCGCCGGATCACCTGGTCTTCGATGATGCGGTATGGACGGAAGTCCACGATGTGATGGAAAAATATTTCAAAAACCAGCAGATCCTCGGCTGGGCACTTTCTCTTCCGGGATACGGGGAGGATCTGAATGAACAGATCATCCGAGCGCATCTGAACCACTTCGGCGGAAATGACAAGACGCTGTTCCGCGTCAACGGACAGGAAAAAGAGGAAACCTTTTATACGTACGAGGGCGGCACCCTGCGGAGCACGGGAGGCTTTTACATTTATTATGAAAAGAATGAGCCGATGCAGTCGTATCTGATCGATCAGAATCAGAACCGGTCGATCGAAAACGGAGAGAGCGTGCCTGACCGCGCTGTCAGCGATTTTCGGAAGATGATTGAGGAGAAGAGCGGGGAGGAGCCGGAACACGATCACAGAAAGCCGATCCTCTATGCGATGACAGCATGCGCGGCTGCGGCGCTTCTTGTGACGGTGACGCAGAAATACGGAGATGCGCTGCCGTTTCCGGGGAAAACAAAGGAGCAGACGGTAGCAGTGGCGGGAAACGTACAGGGAGAGAAGACACAGACGGCGGAGAGTGCAGCGGAAGCGTCAGCGGCGGAAGAGGGAAACACAGGGGAAAATACTTCGGCACCGGAAAGCACAGGAACGGAACTGGAAACGGAAAATGAGAGCGGGAGCGCGGCGGTAAGTGAGGAGCAGAATTTATCCGGAACGGATCCGGCAGGCAGCGGAGAGCAAAGCACATCCGGCGGGGAGCAGACTGGTGCAGCGGAGAACAATACCGGTACGGCGCAGACAGATCCAGCACCGGGAGCAGAGCCATCGTCCGCCCCGGGAACTGCTTCCGGCAGTGAGACGGCAGAAACCGCCGCGCAGGTCTGGCAGGAGTACACCGTACAGAAGGGGGACAGCCTCTCGAAAATCAGTGAGAGATATTACGGAACGATGAGCAGAGTGAAAGATATCTGCGAACTGAACCAGATCGCGGTGGAAGATCTCATATATGCGGGGCAGAAAATATACCTCCCAAAATAGAGAAAAAATATGGTACACTAGAGCGGAATCAAACTGCGGCCGAAAGGGCGGCAGAAAATAAGTCCGAAAAGAACATAAGGGGAATGAAAATGGACGGAAAAAACAGAGAAGAACAGGAGAACGGAGCAAAAGTCCGGGATCTTGAGGAGTATAAAGCAGAAAACAGAAAAAGAAAACGCAGACGCCGGATCACCGTTGGAATCCTTGCAGGAGCCATTCTCGCGGCCGGAATTGGTACAGGGGTATGGCTTCAGCTGCGTACTTTTCAGGGATACGACACAGTACAGGCAACAGAGACCGAGGACACCGATACGTATATGTTTCAGAAATCCGGAAATAAGATCGTGCGCTACGGTATCGACGGCATCGAACTGCGCGACCGGAAAAATCAGACCCTCTGGAGCGATCATTATACCATGGAAAATCCGCAGATGATATCCTGCGGCGATGCAATTGCCATTTATGATAAAAACGGAACGAAAATTGTTGTATACGATGCCGATGGAAAGGCCGGCGAAATTACCGCGTCGTATCCGATCGTGAAAGCATCCGTTGCAGGCCAGGGCGTCGTTGCGGCGATTCTGGAAAACAACGGGGAGAGCTGGATCAAATACTATAATACCGATGGAACGGAGATCGCCTCCTCCCACCCGAACATGGACAGTCCGGGCTATCCGATGGATCTCTCGCTTTCTTCGGACGGACTCTGGATGGCGGTTTCCTACGCTTACGAAGACGGCGGCAAGATGAAATCACAGGTCGCTTTCTACAATTTCGGAAGCAGGGGTGAGGATCTGGTGGACAACCTTGCAAGCTCATCGAGCTATACCGATATGCTGTGCCCGCAGATCGAAACCGCGGGAACATCCTCATGGGTTGCCTTCTTTGACAACGGCTTCCGCATCTATGAAGGAACGAACAAGCCGAAAGAGACAGTGAGCGTATCAGAAGATGGAGAAATTTTAAGCTGCGCGTATGCAGACGACCGCGTGGTTCTGATTCTGCGCGGGGAGAGTGACGATCATCCGTACCGGATGAAAATCTACAATCTGAAAGGAAAACAGCTTGCGGATGAAAATCTGGATTTCTATTACCAGAACCTTCAGATAGAAGAAAAACAGATTCTGCTGACGAACCGGCAGGAACTGTGTGTATATACCTTAAATGGAAGAAAGAAGTACAGCGGCGTGGTCAGCGAAACACAGATTCACGAGATCCTCGGCATGGGGCAGAACCGGTATCTGCTCGCGGAGGAGGACGGCGTTTCGATGATCCGGCTGAAATAGGAGAAGAAAAACATGAATTGGCTGAGATACGTATTACTTGCGGTGTGTATTCTTTCCGCACTGGCTGGATATCGAAAGGGGCTGGTCCGGACAGTGCTGTCCATGGTGTCCCTGATTCTGGTGACAGGACTGGCGATCTGGATGAATCCGTATGTAACGGATGTGCTGAATGAGCGGACAACGCTGCCGCAGTATGTGGAGAAGAAATGTTTAGAGACATTTGAAAACAATGAATTTCTGTCGGGGGAAAACCAGGATGTGCAGAAGAAATGGCTGGAGAGCATGGGCGTGCCGGAGGAGCTGGTGAACCAGATCCTCGGAAGCGGCGCGGTGCGGGAGTACCAGGAGGAACAGCTGCACAGTCTGGCATCCTACGCGGCGAAGGCGGTATCGGAAAAGATTATGAAAGGGATTGCTTTCTTTTTGACGCTGGTGCTTGCCGTTGTTTTCGTGACGATTGCGGTGAAAATTGTGGAATTTGATTGCGGAGATTCCGGGGATCAGCTTTTTGAACCGCATGGGAGGAGCAGGACTTGGTGTCGTGCGTGCGGTGCTGTGGATCTGGATTTTCTTTGCGGTGGTGTACTGCTTTCAGGCGACACACTGGGGGAATGTATGCATGAAGCAGATCCAGGGCGATATGGCGCTGGCATGGATTCGGGAGAATAATCCGGTGCTGATGCTGTTGAAGAATGTATTATAAGATGAGAAAAAAACGGTTCCTTGTGGGGCCGTTTTTTGGTGGGAGGGGGGACGAGGAAAAGCGGGCGTCGTGTGGGCGGCGGATGCGGTGGGAGGGGATAAGAATGGAAATGAAAGAACAAATAGGATATTAGTGGAAAAAGTTGAGAGTTGTGGAAAATATGGGGGTTGAACTGATATGAAAAGAAATATCTATAAATATACGTATTTATATAAAAAAAATTACATGTTTTTGTGAAAAAAATATTTATGTGAATTTATAATGAATAAAAACTGAAAATATGTACAAAAAGCACATTGAAAAAAGAAGAAATATAGATATAATGTAAGTATGTAGACGAAAAAGAAAAGCTGAACAAGACTATTTGCATATGAAAAATAAAAAAAACGATGGAAAATATGTAATTATAGATGACGGGACAGCAGGGGGGCTGTTTCTGAGTGAGAATGAATACTATGTTGATGAGAATAAAAAAGTTGTTTTGTGCAATTCTGAAAAAAAAGATAATCTGTTTAGAAAGAGATATAAACTAACACATGGCGATAAGTGTTATAGTATCATCAAATATTTTTGCCCAGAGGTAGAATTTATCTCTATAAAAATTATGGAAACAGGGGAAAGAGGTAGCATTGATTCATTCAAAGCGGCGTTAGAATGGTGCTTAAAAGAAAAGATAAAACTTGTGCATATGAGTGTTGGAACAACAAATTATATAGATGCAAAAAAGATAGAAAATATTATAAAACAAATGGTTTCTAATAAAATGATATTATGTGCAGCGCTATCAAATACAAACTTTCCTACATGGCCGGCATGCTTTGATGGGGTTTTCGGGGTAAGAAATTATATTGCTAAATTGCAGGAAAAAGAAATTTCGGTGTCTAAATCATTTCCTTTTTCGGAAATGAATTCGATACAGTTAAATTTTGATGACGTTTTAAAGAAGATTGTTGGGAAAGAATACAAATCAAATAGTTTTGCAGCTCCGATTATTACTGTGCTTTTGATATGTTATTTAAGGAAAAATAAAAAAGGTTCATACCAAGATGCAAAAAAATTTATTATGAATCATATAAACAAATGTATCTATGAAAAAGAATTGGAATGGAATGGGATTGTGAATAATAAAGCGTGGTCAATTCCGATAATTTTAACACGTACTGTTATTGGGCAAAGTTGTTATATGAGTGTTTTGGGAAGGAAGACTATGAGTGTATAGTATTAACATCAGAAAAGAACCTAAAAGAGTCTTGCGTGGCAGAAATTCCATTAGAATTTTATACGCATGGGAATGTGACAGAGACGTTAATAATGGCAGTAAATACAATATACAATCCAGATGTGCTTATTATTCAAACGGATAAAAATATATTTGAAAGTAATAGTTTGATAGATTTTGAGGTTTTTGATAAAAAAGGATGGAATGTGAAAACAAGGATGGAGCAAATGCAGTTTGAAAATTGTTATAACGCATATAAATGGATAATAATGCAACTTTTAGACGACTAAAATTTACTGGATTACTTTTGCGATCGCAATGGGTAATAAAATTATGCTCGAAGGGAGGTATTCAAATGAAGAAAACGCTTAAAAAGAAAGAACATAAGGGAAGAAATAATGTGAGTGTTTATGCAAATGGACCGTGTTCATGCACATGCTTTTCTACGTGTGGGTCTGCCTATGTTCAGAAAGCTCAGGCGCAGAATCAGTTATACACAAGTGTATTTGGATCTAATGCTAATCACTAAAATGTAAGAAAGATGAGGGCCGCTACAGTGTTAATTAGTGGTAGTCCTCATTTTAATTAGAGGATAAGTTTAAAAGTTGATTTAAGCATTATAAAAAATCGTTTAAGAATATGGCTAGAAGTATTATAGATCCTTTGAAATAGCGTTTGTTAAAATGTTGATATGTTTGTTGTAGAGTAAAAATGCTGACAATAGTAGATTTGATGAAAGAGAATAGAAATGATAGAAGAAAAAGTGAAAGATATATTAAAGAAATATAGAAATTTAGAACAGAAAAAAGACTGGAAAAATCAAAAGCTTTTAGGAAATGATCTAAAATTCAGCGCAAGAGATTTGATAAATGTATATGTGGAGTTAGAAAAAGAATTTGATATTCATTTTAAGGAAAAAGATATTGTGGCTGGAAAATTTGATACATTTGATGACATAATAAAATTGATTAACAAAGAAATAGCATATAAAACAAGAGGAAAAGAACATGCATAAACCATTTATTCATTGTTTCAAAACTGCAAAAGAATATTATGTATATGATGTGAATACTGATAAAATTATTCAGGTGTCTTTCGAAACATATAATTTTTTGGAAAACAATATTTGGGATGAAAAAGCGGAAAGAGAAATAGAAAAGCTAATAAATGAAGGATATTTGAAAAGAACGCGGGTAGAAGAGGTAAAACATTTTGCTACGGACTTTTTAGAATCTTATTTAGAAAATAGAATGAATCAGTTAGTTTTGCAAGTGACACAAAAATGTAATTTGCGTTGCAGTTATTGTGTTTATTCTGGTGATTACAAAAAATAGAAATCATAGTCAAAAAAGAAAATGAGCTGGGAAACTGCAAAAGAAGCAGTAGATTATTTGTATGGGCATTCGATGTCTAGCGAAGACATATATATATCATTTTATGGCGGAGAGCCATTATTAATGTTCAGATTGATAAAAGAAGTAGTTGAGTATGTGAAGAGAGAATATTGCCAAAGAACGGTACATTTTAATTTGACCACTAATGGAACGTTGTTTACACCAGAAATTGTTCAGTATTTTATTAAAAATAATATACAAATTATGTTTAGTTTGGATGGGCCTAAAGAAGTGCACGATAAAAATAGAATATTTGCAGGAAGTAATAGAGGATCATTTGAAAAATTGAGAGATAGCATGAAAATGATATATAGTATGGACAGAAAATATTATAAAAAAAAATGTGTCTTTCAACACAGTGTTAGATCCCCAAAATGAGTTAAGAACAATATATGAGTTTTTGGATAAAGATAGGCTGATTTCGAAAAATTTGAGTAGAATATCTGTTTTGAATGATAATTATACGGATAAACAATGTGAATTTAGCGGAGAATTTGTTGAAGAACAGGAATATGAATATTTTAAATGTTTTCTTTCAAAATTAAAACGAATTAATGAAAAATTTGTGGCTAGAGCAGTAAAAGAAGAATTTGATAATGAAATGAGAGAAATTAAACAACATGAGGAAAAAATGCAAGAAGAGATTTCAAAGGTAAATCATCATAGTGGTCCCTGTATTCCAGGCGCGAAAAAAATTTTTGTAACAGCAGAAGGAAATATATATCCGTGTGAGCGAGTGAGTGAAATATCAGAAGTTTCCAAAATAGGTGATATAAAAAAAGGAATAGATAAAAACAAAGTGTTAAATTTGCTAAATATAGAACGATATTCGCAAGACCGGTGTAAGGATTGTTGGGCATATCAACATTGCACAATTTGTATAGCATGTGCAGATGACACTAAAAATATTTCAAATAAAGAAATAGAAAAACATTGCTGGAAGGTTAGAGGGGGATTTGAAGAGGCAATGAAAAATTACTGTACTTTAAAAGAACTTGGTTATAAATTTGAGGAGTATGAATGAAAATGTTAAAAAGAGTAGGTATATTTCCGGTAGATCAAGAAAGTATAACACTATTTGAGAACATACATGAATGTAGATATGGTGAAATTATGCATATTGCTTCAATAAAAAGCATGGGGACTTTGCGGGAAAAAAATTCAACGTTGTGATGGTAGTGAGATAATAATAGAGGAGGGAATAGGTAATATTATAAAAGAATGTGAAGTGTTAATTCTTCTTGAAAGTTGGCACGATGCATCGCC
>ENA-OQJT01000081-OQJT01000081.1-human-gut-metagenome-genome-assembly--contig:-NODE-81-length-21103-cov-0.894880_pt1 | contig 21103 bp, 28 predicted proteins | sample MGYA00242612_ERZ504779 | MGnify/ENA primary metagenome ERZ504779 (study PRJEB26092, sample SAMD00036366) | human gut metagenome | host: Homo sapiens | study: EMG produced TPA metagenomics assembly of...
ATAAATTAGTAACTGACCGCAAGCTTATTTTAGGAGGCGTTGATATTCCTCACGAAAAAGGTCTACTGGGTCATTCTGATGCTGATGTATTACTTCATGCAATCTCTGATGCTCTACTTGGTGCTGCTGCTCTTGGTGATATCGGCAAACATTTTCCTGACACAGATGAAAGATTTAAAGGTATCTCTAGCTTAATATTGTTAAAACATGTAGGAGAACTTTTACAAGCTAAAAACTATAAAATCAACAATATCGATGCTACTATTGTTGCTCAACGACCAAAATTATTGCCAATTCATTCCTACTATGCAAAAAAATGTGGCTGAAATTTTGAATTTGCCTATTGAAGATGTCAATATCAAAGCTACTACAGAAGAACGTTTGGGCTTTACAGGTAGTGAAGAAGGTATTTCATCTTATGCTGTTTGTAGCATTGATAAATTAAATTTATAAAAAATTAATTTATCCTTATTTCCCTGCTCAAGTGCTTGCCTTTGTATGGTATAATAGAATTTGCTAAATAAATTTCATAATTATCAATTCATATATTTGGAGGTATCACTAATGTCTGAACAAATCAGAGTTAGATTTGCACCAAGTCCTACTGGTCCATTCCATATTGGTGGGGCAAGAAGTGCATTATTCAACTGGTTATTAGCGAAAAAATACACTGATGGAAAATTTGTTTTACGTATTGAAGATACAGATAGAGTTCGCTCTACAAAAGAATCTGAGGAAAATATCAAAGCTGCTTTAAAATGGCTCGGTCTTGATTGGAATGAAGGTATTGATGTAGGTGGCGAATATGGTCCTTATCGTCAAACTGAACGTTTAGATATTTATAAAAAATTCACTGATAAATTATTAGCTGAAGGTAAAGCTTATTACTGCTATTGCACAGAAGAAGAAATCGAAGCTGAACGTCAAGCTCTTCGTGCACAAAATAAAATGCCTCTTTATGGTGGTCATTGCCGTAACCTCACACCTGAACAAATCGCAAAATACGAAGCTGAAGGTAGAAAACCTGTTATCCGCTTTCGCACTCCTTGCGACCAATCCGTAAACTTTGATGATATGGTTCGTGGAAAAATGAGCTTTGACTCCAACGGTATTGGTGATTTCGTTATCGTTAAAGCTGATGGTATCCCTGTATATAACTACGCAGTAGTAATCGATGATGCTCTAATGCATATCACTCATGTAATCCGTGCAGAAGAACATTTATCCAACACTCCTCGTCAAGTAGTTTTATATGAAGCACTTGGCTTCCCTGTACCAAAATTTGGTCATATTTCTCTTATCTTAGGTAAAGACCATACAAAAATGAGTAAACGTCATGGTGCAACTTCTGTTGAACAATATAAAAACCTTGGATATTTACCAGAAGCAATCGTTAACTTCTTAGCACTTTTAGGCTGGGCTCCTCAAAGTGAACAAGAAATCTTCTCCATTGATGAATTAATCAAAGAATTCTCTATGGACCATGTAGCTAAAAATCCAGCTGTATTTGATATCGACAAATTAAACTGGATCAACGCTCAATACATGAAAAAAATCCCTGCTTCTCAAATCACACAGATGGCTATTCCTCATCTCATCGAAAAAGGCTATATCTCTGATACTCCAGATGAACAAGAAATGGCTAGATTAAATCGCTTCACAGAAGTTATTCGCGATCATTTGAGTTTTGCTGCTCAATATGTAGATTTCGCTGACCTCTATTATAAAGATGATTTCACAGTAGAAGATGATGAATGTAAAGCTGTTCTTGAAGAAGAAACTGCAACTGAAGTTATCACTATGTTTAAAGATAAATTAGCTGAGCTACAGAATTCACAGCTGAAAATATCCAACCAATTTTCAAACAAATCATGAAAGACTTCAAAGCTAATAAAGGTATAAAATTAGGCGGAAAATCCGTTTATATGCCTATTCGTATTGCTTTAACTGGTCGAATGCATGGCCCTGACCTTGCTGGTCTTGTAGAAGTTTTAGGCTATGAACGTGCAGCAAAACGCATTGAACGCACTTTAGCTTAAATCTAATTAAAATTTATAAAGAAATAATCCATATAACCCAGCTATTTTTTGGCTGGGTTATACGTTATAACGGTGAGCATTATGAACTTATTATCAACTTTAAAAAAAGATATTCGTGTTGTATTTGAGCGTGACCCTGCTGCCAAAAGTATATTTGAAGTTCTCTTATGTTATCCTGGTTTGCATGCTATTTGGCTTTACCGCTTAAGTCATTATTTCTACAAAAAAAATTGGGTAGTCATTCCTCGTTTAATCTCTCATTTAGGTAGATTTTTAACAGGAATTGAAATCCACCCTGGTGCGCAAATAGGCCCTGGTTTATTCATTGACCATGGTTCCGGTATCGTCATTGGCGAAACTACTATTATCGGTAAAAATGTTACCTTATACCAAGGAGTTACTTTGGGTGGTACAGGCAAAGAAAAAGGGAAACGCCACCCTACTATTGGTAATAATGTCGTAGTGGCTTGTGGTGCTAAAGTTTTAGGCTCATTCACTGTAGGCGACCATGCCAAAATTGGTGCTGGGTCTGTCGTAGTAAAACCAGTACCAGCATATGCTACTGTTGTAGGTATTCCGGGTAGAGTCATTTTAATCAAAGGTGAAAAAACACAAGTTGAAGAAAAACCAATTTCTCCAAAAATGCGTGAATTAGCCGAAGAGCTTGATGTCGATTTATCTCATGATAAATTACCAGACCCTGAATTAGATATGATTAAAACACTTTCTCATCGTATTTCTGATTTACAATTACAATTAGAAAAACTAAAAAAAGAATTGGAGGATTCCAAGAATAATCATGCTTAAAGTTTATAATACTCTAACAAAACAAAAAGAAGAATTTAAACCACTAAAAGAGGGACAAGTAAGCATTTATGTTTGTGGTGTTACACCATACAATCACCCTCATATTGGTAATGCTCGCCCATTCGTTACTTGGGACGTAATCAAACGCTATTTCACTCATCTTGGCTATAAAGTAAAACATATCCAAAACTTTACTGATGTAGATGATAAAATCATCCGCACTGCTAACCAAGAAGGTGTAAATTGGAGCGATATCTCCACAAGATATATCAATTCTTATTTTGAAGTAATGGATAAACTTCATGTAAAACATGCTGATACTTATCCTAAAGTATCTCAAACTATTCCAGAAATCATTGACATGATATCTGTACTCATTGATAAAGGCTATGCTTATGAATTAAATGGCGATGTTTATTTCAGCGTAGAAAAATTCAAAGGTTATGGTAAATTAAGTGGCCGTAAACTTGAAGATATGATGGCTGGTGCTCGCATTGAAGTCAATGAAAGCAAACACAATCCTATGGATTTTGCACTTTGGAGAGCAGCAAAACCAGGTGAACCATTTTGGGAAAGCCCATGGGCAATGGTCGTCCTGGCTGGCATATTGAATGTTCTACTATGTCTTTAAAATATCTTGGTAAAACATTTGATTTCCATGGTGGCGGTAGCGATTTAATCTTCCCTCATCATGAAAATGAAATTGCTCAATCTCAAGCTTATTGTGGTGATGACCATAGTTTTGCTCGCTATTGGCTCCATAATGGATTTATCACAATCAATCAGGAAAAAATGAGTAAATCTCTCGGTAACTTCTTCACTGTAAAAGAAATCCTTGATAAATACCCAGCAGAAGTACTTCGCTTCTTCATTGTATCCACTCATTATCGTAGCCCACTTGATTTCAGTGATGCTCGTCTTGATGAAGCTACAACTAGCTTAAACCGTTTAAAAAATGCTCTTGATAATCTTAAAGAATTAGCTAAAAACACAACTGATGCTACATCTGGTGAAGAACTTATCGCTAAAGCAAAACAGTGCAAACAAAATTTCTTTGAAGCTATGGACGATGATTTCAACACAGCTCTTGCTATTGCAAATATGTTTGACCTTTCTAAAGAAATCAATATCTACTACAATGAAGTAACTTCCGGTAAAGTAGCTTGCAGTAAAATAGCTGTTGATACTGCTCTTGATGTATTCAGTGAAATGGCTGATATCATTGGTATTTTAGAAGACGATGATAACTCCGCTGATGATGGACTTGTGGATAATCTCATGAATTTAATCATTGATATTCGTCAAAATGCTCGTAAAAATAAAGATTGGGCAACTGCTGATAAAATCCGTGATGAACTTAAAAATATCGGTATTACATTAGAAGATTCTCCTACTGGTGTTCGCTGGAAAAAATAATGAAATTCAAACAATATCAATATTTAAAACAACATCTTTTTGAATTTACAGCACCTGATGAATTAAAAAATCGTTATGAAGATATACCTACGCGCAATCTATCTCCGCTTGTTTTAGCCTATGTAGGTGATGCTTATTATCATCTTTATATACGCACAAGATTACTTAATTTTGAACAATCTCGCGTACATCTTTTGAATGACTTTCAGTATGAAATTAGTCTCAGCTACACTTCAAGCACAAGCTTATAAAGCTATCAAAGATGATTTAACGGAAGATGAAGCATATGTCTTCAAGCGTGGAAAAAATGCTAAATCACATGCTCCACGTGTGGCTTCAGTCCATGATTATCATATAAGCACAGGATTTGAAGCAGTTTTAGGTTATCTATATCTCAATAAAGATTTTGCTCGCTTAGATGAACTTTGTGAAAAATCTTTTATTGCTGTAGCTCAAAATTTATCCCAACAGGAATAATAAATAAAATAAAGGTATCTTTCTTAATTGAAAGTACCTTTATTTTTTATAAATAGATATCATATCTTTATCATTGAAAAATTTTATTTTTTTAGTATAATATAGTTTATATGTGCCCATAGTCTAATGGATAGAACGTTGACCTCCGGAGTCAAAAATACAGGTTCGATTCCTGTTGGGCACACCAATTTTAAGTATCAGCACAGAAAAATCTGTGCTTTTTATTTTAATCTCATTAAATTAAGGAAGTGTTTCTGTTGGATATAAAATGCCCAGTCTGTCGTAGAAAACTTGGTCATGTAGTAAGACCAGAAGCCAAAGGTCGCTTTTTTTGCACTGCTTGTGATTTATGGGTTGCCTTCACTAAAAAAGATGCCAAAATTTCCTATCGCTTGCAACGACCTGGAAGATAAATTTCTCAAAATTAATCTTGAAAAGCACTTCAATTATTAGTATAATGAAGTTTGGCTATGAGGCATATACATATATTTATCTAACTCATAGTTTATTGTATCCGCCTTTTGGCGGTGTTTTATTTTATATTGGAGATGATTTTATGATTAGTACCTCTATCCATCGTGTTAATTTTTATGATACTGATGCTATGGCTGTCGTACATCATTCTAACTACATACGTTGGTTTGAAATTGGCCGTGTTAATTTCTTACGTGAAATCGGTATCACACTTGGCGAAATGATGGAAGATGGCTATGTTTTTCCTATCACCGAAGTGAAATGTAAATATATAGCTTCAGGTAAATTTGATGATGTTTTACGCATAGAAACTACACCTGTAGCTTTAACCAAAGTAAAAATGGAATTCAGCTATAAAATCTATCGCGATTGTGATAATACTTTATTAGTTGAAGGTTTCACTCAAAATGTATTCACAAGCAAAGCTACTGGTCATATAACTCGTTTGCCTGAAAAATACTATACAAAAATGCAAAATGCTTTAAAATAATAACAATAAGGAGCAACAGTAATGGATAGCAATTCACCTATAGGTGTTTTTGATTCTGGTCTTGGAGGCCTCACAGTATTAAAAGAACTAAGACGCCTTTTACCTCATGAAAATTTTATATTTGTCGGAGATTCAGCTCGTGCCCCATATGGTTCACGCACTCCTGAAGAAATCATTTCATTTCTACAACAATTTATGGATTATTTCCAATCTCGTGGCGTAAAAATGGCAGTTTGTGCTTGCAATACTATGACATCTTATGGTTATCCAGTAATTAAAGACAAAACTTCTTTTGCTTTAGTTCCTATGAACCCAGCTATCATTCCTGCTGTTAAAGCTTCTGCAAATAAACATATCGGTGTTATCGCTACAGAAGCTACTATCAAAAAAGGTATGCATAAACAAGCAGCTTCTAACCTTGATCCACAGATAAAGGTTTTTGGTGTAGGTTGCCCAAAATTTGTACCATTGATTGAAACAGGTCATATTCATGATGATGCTATTGATGAAGCTGTACAAGAATATGCAGACAAGTTTAAAACTAGCGATATTCACTCTTTGATTTTAGGTTGTACACATTATCCTATCATCAGTGAAGTTTTAACAAAACATTTTGGCAAAGATGTTGCTTTAATCAATCCAGCCTTAGAAACAGCTAAAGATGCTGCTACTATACTTACAAAAAATAATTTACTCAATACACAAGAACAATCTGGTTCTCTTGAATTACGCTTTTCTGCCAAACAGAATAATTCTGAAAAAATGGCTGAAATTATTTTAGGTAGTGATATTCCACCTATTACAGATGTAGATTTAACTACATTTGCAAAATAACACAATTGGGGGCATTGATGTGGATTTTATTATCACAATTATTCTATGGATTTTAATTATTTTATTCTTACTCAATGAAGTAATCATTCGTGTTGTTGGTGATGCTATTGTCAACATGAAAGCTAGCGAACATACACCATTTACTGTTGATGAAATCACTCAAGACAGTATTTCACTTAGCACTACTATCAATGTTGCCAATGAAGGTAAACAATGTGCTACAATCATGGACTGTTACGTTCGTCAACTTTTACCATATGAACAATTCGATGGTGTAAAAGTTGAAGCAAAAGCTGAATTAAAAGGCGTTCCTCGTGAAGATGATTATTTTGAAGCTGTATTAATTCAGAAAAAAGAAAGCATTGACATTGTTATTCGCGTTAAATTAATTGACCGCAAAAACAATGATATCAAACAAACACTTACTCATATGGTTGATTTACCACTTGATATCGTTTATCAGCATGCTGCACGTTACCCATGGAAAATCTCCAAAGAAACAATCGTGCTTACATCTGAAGAAATCGCTAAATTAGCAGATATCAAGCTTGCAGATTAATTTATAAGAACTTGTTAATATTTTAAATTTATAACTGTAAAAAAGGAAGGTAAATCATGTCTGAAGTTAAAATTATACCCATTCCGACTCGTATTCTAACAAAAAAAAGATGATATTGTAGATACTATCGAAAAATATACAAAAGATAAAATTGGTCCTGATGATGTCATCACTGTAGCTGAAAGCGTTGTGGCTATCACTCAAGGATTATACATTCGTCCTGAAGACTCAAAAATTTCTCATATGGCTCAATTTTGTTGCCGTTTCATTCCAGATTATGGTAGTCTTGCAACTCCTCACGGTATGGAATCATTAATGATTAAAGAAGGTCATTTCCGTGTAGCTGCTGGCTTATTCATCGGCTTCTTAGCAAAATTAGTAGGTAAATCCGGTGTATTCTATCAAATCGCTGGCCGTCAAACAGCTCTTATTGATGATGTAACTGGCACAATGCCACCATTTGATAAATCTATCGTTTATGGCCCTGAAAACACAAAAGAAGTAGTTAATAATTTAAAATCTCGCCTTAACTGCTTTGGTGCTGTAATCGCCGATGTTAACGACTTAAAACGTTCTCGTATCGTAGATGTAACAGATGGTGTAATGGTCAAATGGTTGCTAAATTACTTATCGATAATCCATTTGGTAACGCATCTCAAAAAACACCAATTGCTATAATTAAAAACTTTAAACAATACCAAGAACAAAATTCTTAATTCAATTATATATAGGCAAAATAAAAAAGATGTTTTCAAAAGAAAACATCTTTTTTATTTATTGTCTATCAAAGTTTTTATAGTAATCTCTGAAAATTTTTCTTCAATTATATTTTGAAAATTAGTATAAAATTTTCTTATCGAACAATTATCAACAGCATCTCTACTGCAATAATTATCTTCTTCTAAACAACGATTTACATACATCGTTGGTTCCATTACTTTAACTATTTCTAATAAAGATATCTCTTCTGGCTTTTTAGCCAATAAAAAACCACCATATACACCCGAACGACGTTCTATCAACTCAGCAGCTACTAAACTGCGTGTTATTTTCAATACATATTTTTGAGGAATTTTCATCGTCATAGAGATATCTTTTGAAGATACTACTTCGCCATCTCTATTAGCTAATGCTAAAATAATTCTAATAGCATAGTCTGTTGTAATATTCAACTGCATCGCTTTCTATTTCTCCTTATATAACTCTATATAACTACTTCAAGTTAGTTTATCAGTAAAATATTTTATCTAAAAATTTAACTATAAATCAATATCTAAAAAGCTGTTTTTATTATATTTTAATTATATTTCAAGTCATTAAAAAACTAATATAAAAAGACCCCACAAGAAGTGGAGCCTTTTCATATTTAAAATTAAAAGTAAAATTATTTAGCGGCAAAGAATTTTTTTGCAACTTCAGCATCGAGGTTGTAAAGTAAAACATCTTCATCAGTTGGGTTAGCAACACCAAGTTCTTTAAGAGTTTTAACAGTACGTTTTTGAAGAATTCTTCAGCAACAGCTGGGAAGAGAGCATAAGATAATACATCTTCTTCGCTAGCGTTAGGGAAGCCTTTATCTGCAAGTTCTGCTTTGAATTTATCCATACCTGGTTCGAGAAGGTCTGCTGGACGGCAAGTAACCAAGTCTTCTTCTTTAATGCCGCATTTTTCAAGAACTTCTGGGTTAACAGGCTGTGGAGTACGACCAAATTCACCACGAGCAAGTTTTTTGAATTCATCTGGAACCATTTTATAACGTTCGCCAGTCATAACGTTGAATGTAGCCATAGTACCTACAATCTGGCTAGAAGGAGTAACGAGTGGTGGGTAACCAAGGTCAGCACGAACGCGTGGCATTTCATCAAGAAGATCTTGATATTTATCAGCCATACCCATTTCTTTTAACTGATTAACAAGGTTGGATAACATACCACCTGGAATCTGGAAGTCAAGAACGTTAGGATTAACATCGAAGTAACCTTTTAAACCAAATTCGTCAATGATTTCTTTTTTAACACCGAGAAGTGTTTAGCGATTGGAGTCATAGCCTGACGGTCAAGACCTGTATCATATTCAGTACCTTCAAGTGCAGCAACCATAGTTTCTGTACAAGGCTGAGAAGTATCCATAGCGAATGGAGAAAGTGCACAGTCAATTACATCTACACCAGCTTCGATAGCTTTCATGTAAGCCATGGAACCAAAACCGCTAGTATAGTGAGTGTGTAACTGAATAGGAAGTTTTGTGGATGCTTTTAATTCTTTAACGAGTTCATAAGCATCATATGGTTTTAATAAACCAGACATATCTTTAATGCAGATGGAATCAACGCCCATAGCATCAAGTTCTTTAGCTAATTTACCAAATTCAGCAATAGTGTGAGGACCGCCAACTGTGTAAACTAAGCAACCTTGAACTTCTACAGAATGTTCAACTTCAGCTTTAGCTTCTTTAGCAGCTTCTACAGCTGTTTTGAGGTTACGAGTATCATTGAGAGCATCAAAGATACGGAATACACCAATACCATGTTGAGCAGCTTTTTTAACGAAAGCACGAACAACATCATCTGGATATTGGTAGTAACCTAAAAGGTTCTGACCACGAAGCAACATCTGAATAGGAGTTTTAAGATGAGCTTTTAATGTGTCAAGACGTTCCCATGGATCTTCATCAAGGAAACGAAGGCAGCTATCAAATGTAGCTCCGCCCCAAGCTTCTAAAGATTTGTAGCCAATAGCATCGAGAGCTTCGAGCTGTGGAAGCATCTGGGAAAGACGCATACGTGTAGCAAGCAAGGACTGATGGCCATCGCGTAATACTGTTTCAGTAATTTTTACTTTTGCCATAATAAAATAAACACTCCTTCATATATATGCAATTGACAATTCACATATCTATGTGATTTTAAGACATAATGACACTACCTATATTAATTTATAACATAGGATTTAAATATCTATCTTAGAGGTTGTTGCCCCAACCTTTTATATTCATACGCTCTTAAATTAAGAGCATTATGTTATACCAAAGTCATACAACACATATAATATTAATTATATCTATTATATCATATTTTAAGTTTTTATAAAGTATTCTCACAAATAAATCTTTCATACTTTATTACTTATGAAATACCCAAAAATTAACCTATGTACAATATAAAAAATAGAACATAACATTCTATTTACAGTATAGGTATTAATAAAACTATTGTCAATGACTTTATGTGATTTTTTTAACATATTTAATGTTATCATAAATTTTATTTATGATAATGAGATTTTATACAGCTTCTAATAAATAATTAATTACTTTTTTGCTTTTCTACTATATCTTTTAGCCACTTGGGCATATCTAATCCATAAATGCATACAAAACAATAAACTGTAATATATGTGTCAATCAAACTATCATGAGCTTTTCCTAAATTCGGACATCTATAATACTGCGCGCAAGATTTCAAACTAGGCATATTATTATCATTGCTATAAACTCGTGAAAAAGATTTTTGTAAATCATAAATAATGGTATTTTTACCTACAAAAATTTTATCTTTTTTCATAAAGCGCAAATCATTTTCAATGCCATAGCCAATGACCATATCTGCATGTTTAAATAAATTTTTTATTGTTGCTTGATGAGCATTTATCGTAAAACAATCTTTTACCATTTCTGGTGTTATATGGTGTATAGCTTCTGTATCTTTCCACGATTTACATTTTCGTGGCTTTATATATTCATTGAATACCACACCTTTATATAAATCCACAATACTAAATTGCAAAATTTCATCATATCTAGTATTGCCACCAGTCATTTCTAAATCAAAAAATAATATAGAGGGATTTGTTTCTACTGATGCAATATATTCTTGTTTAAAAAACAAATTTTACACATCCTAAATCTCTGAAAATTATACTTTTACTATTCCTTCTTTTATATAAGATTATTGCCAAAATTAAACCTATAGTCAAAATAACAGTTTCAAATACTACTATACCGTTCCAACCATAATTACTTAAAAAAGTACCACCAATTGTACCAAATGTACTAGCACCAATATAGTAAAATAGCATATACATCGCAGAAACTTGTGCTTTATCATTTTGACAACTCTGCGGTGCCCACGCACAAGCATTTGAATGCACACCAAAAAAGCCATAAGTAAATATAGCAAGACCTATTATCTTCACGATTAAAGGCATAAATAAAGTCAATAAAATACCAACTAATTGAATAATAACAGAAATCACGATTATTATTCCATGACCATAATGGTCAGATAATGTTCCCATAACGGCTGAACTTACTGAACCTACTAAATAAAGCACAAAGATAAAGCCAATTATAGTTTGGCTCAAATTATAAGGTTCTGCCATCAATACATAAGAAATAAAATTATACGTACATACAAAACAGCCCATTACACAAAAGCTATTAAATATATCATAATTATTTTCTTATTTTGCAATAAACTCAAAAAATCTTTCCATTGTATTTTAATTTTACCATGTTCGATTTTTTTATTTAGAGATGGTGGCAAGAAAATCCACATCATGATTGCACTCAATAAATATAATATACCAGCAATCATCAAGCCCATTCTCCATGAAGCTACATCTGTTAAGGTACTGATTAAAATACGACCAACTAGACCGCCAAGAGGCGTTGCTGCTACATAAACACCAATAGCAGCACCGATTATTTTAGGATTGAATTCCTCATTTATATAAGCTACAGCTAAAGAAGGAAAACCTGCCAATAAAATTCCCTGTACAAAACGCAAAGCCAAAATCAATGCAAATTCTTCTGTAATTGACATCAACAATATCAATATAGAAGAAATCCCCAAAGCGATTACCATGACTTTTTTACGTTCCAAATGTTTGGAAATACTAGCTATCAACAACATTGAAAAAGCCATACCGATTGTGCCAAAAGACATGGATAAACTTGCTTGTGTCGGAGTCAAGTTAAAATCTTGTGCCAAAATAGGTATAACTGGTTGCAAACAATACTCTGCCCCAAATGCTGCCAAACTACCAAAAAACATCATGATTAATGCACAGGTATATTCTCTAGTACCTTTATCTATTAATCTTGCCATCTTCAAGACCTCTTTTATTTATTTTTCATCAAATTAATTCACGGACAGACTTTATCAATCATAATATTCAACACTTCAATATCTGTTGATTTCATTCCTTCTCGACCAATATATCCTACCGCTCTAATAGTTTTTTCTAAATCATCTTTTACAATACCTTCATCAGCATGGAATACATCATCATGCATACTCATTGTATGAGCTAAAAGTGCTGCATCTAATGCTGAGGAAATTTTTCGCTGCGCAAGAAGGTTTTGCCCCATCACAGATAATACCACTTGTATTAGCTAAAGTATTAATGATAGTATTAGCAATCTGATTAAAATTACCACCTAACATATAAGTAATAGCCGCACCACAAGCATAACCTGCACTTACTGCACCACAAAAAGCAGATAATTTTCCTATATATTTCTTTTGATGAATAGCTAATAAATTACTTACAAGCAATGCTCTATACAATTTTTCTTGAGAAATCTTATATTCATCTGCATACACTACTAAAGGAATTGTTACAGTCATTCCCTGATTGCCACTTCCTGAATTAATTACTACAGGCAATGAACAACCACTCATACGAGCATCAGAACCAGCTGCTGCCATAGCTCTAGCTCGAACAGGTAAACAATCGCCATATAAAGCTAATAAATTAAGCCCTACATTAGCACCAAAATTATTTTTTATACCTTCTCTCGCAATAGCCATATTACAATTTATCTGTCTTGATAATATATCTTTTACATCTTCTAAATTTACAGTATCAGCAAATTCAATAATATCTTTTACATTTAATAAATTTCTATCCGCTTCGATTTTATCAGCTTGATTATCTATTTTATTCACTTTATCATATAATACTTCATCATCTTTTACTATTCTTATGATATTAGTATGATAATCAGATACAATGACTTGAGCTTTATGTTCATCTGCTACCACTGTTATATCTATATATAGATTGTCTGTATTTTCCACTAAATCACAACTACAGATTTTAGCTTTTAATAACTCTCTTAATTTTACTCTATCTTCATCAGTTACAGATTCTAAAACTTCTAATTGCATATCAGCATTACCACCGATAATACCGAGTAGCGCTGCAGTATCAATGCCCTTTAAATCGCCAGAATTTGGAACTGTTACACCTTTTACATTTTTAATGATATTACCACTGCATTTTACTATTACTTTTTGCGGAAATGTTCCCAAAATTTCACGAGCTTTAGCACCAGCATAAGCTATAGCAATAGGTTCAGTACATCCCAAAGCTGGCACTAATTCCTCTTTTAAAATATTTATATAATTATCGTATATTTTCTGCTCCATCGTATTACGCCAACCTTTCTATTAAAAAATTAATTATATCCTCTATAAAAAAATATCGCAAAATAAGCAAAAAGGCAATATATTACAAGAAATTTATAATATATCACCTCTTTGACAAATTCACATACTAATTTTTATTTATTTCATTATATATATTTTCATCTAAATTACCTAATCTTTTATCAATAATCAAAGCATTCGTTACTGAGCCAGATACATTCAACATAGTTCTAGCCATATCAATCAATGGGTCTATAGCCAAAATTGGGCCAATCAAACTAAAAGAAGACGCCATGCCTACACCAGATAAACCTACAGATGCTGCCATTGTCGCAGTTCCCGGAATACCTGCTATACCAAGTGAACCTAACGTTACTACAATTATTGTCATGACGATCATGCTAAAATCCATAGCTGTTCCTGTCAAATGGCATACATAGACAATTAATAGTGAAGGAAAAATTCCTGCACAACCTTGCATACCTGCCGTTGTACCAAAACCAGCTACAAAACTTGCTGTTGCTTGATTTACACCTAATTTTTGCGTCAAAGTTTCAATCGTAACAGGCAAGCACCCTACACTAGAACGAGAAGTAAAGGCTAAAATAAGCAGGGCTAATGATTTTTTCATGTACACAATAGGATTTATGCCATTTACACTCAATGCTATCAACTGAATAATAAACTGTGCAATAATCGCTAAATACAATACAAAATAAAATGTACTACACTTAAATACTATCTAAACCTTTTTGCGCAATAGTATTAGCTAGTAATGCAATTACTGCCCATGGCATATAATCTAAAATCAAAAGCGCCATATTCATCAAAGCTTTATGCAAACCATTGACTAATTTGCGCATAAATTCCTCAACTTTTGGCTCATCCGCTTTTATCCACCAAATAGCTCTACCTAAAAATGTTCCAAAAATAACCATGCCAATGATATTATTTTTTTACCATAGCATCAACTAAATTTCCTGGTATCAGCCCTCTAAGTGTAGTTGCCACAGAAACAATCTCTTTCGCTTTTGCCTCTGTTGCTACATTTGTCAAAGCATCGCCACCAACATTGAAGAAAATACCAAAAGCTATACCAACTATAGAGCTACAGCTACCATAGACATTGTAACTAAAATAGTTTTCTTCACTAAACGGCTCATTTTTTGCTCAGATTTCATATTCACAATGACATGAGCGATAGAAACTATTACAAGTGGTACTACTATCATTTTGATTAAATCAATATAACCATTGCCAAATAATTGTAACCAATTCGTTGTTTCTTTAATAAAAGTAATCTTCATTGGGTCATTAGGAAAACCTGCCATATACTGCATGAGTATACCTAAAATACAGCCAAGACCCATACCGATTAATACCACTAAGGAAAAATCCATTTTACGTTTGCGATAGAGATAATGAATAATGCCAAAGAAAATACATAATAAAATCAAAAATCCTACCGTATATATATCACTTATCATCAAAAATGATTGCCAAAAATCGCCATTCATAATCATACCACCTTTCATACTATTTCTATATGATTTATTATCATAACATATAATATAGAAAATTGACAATAACTTTAAATATTCATTTTTTTATTTCTTTACGATATAATATAGATTATCTAATTTTATATAAAAGGGTGATATGATGTTATATTTTGACAGCGATTATTTAGAAGGAGCACATTCCTCTATTTTAGAAAAACTTGTAACTACTAACTTTGAACAAACTCCTGGTTATGGCAATGATACATATTGCGAATCTGCTCGCGAAAAAATCCGTCAAGCTTGTAACTGTCCTGAAGCACAAGTTCATTTTCTCGTTGGCGGTACACAGACAAATGCTACTGTAATCGATGGTCTATTAAAATCATATGAAGGTGTCATCGGCGTAGATAGCGCTCATATCGAACTTCATGAAGCTGGTGCTATTGAATTTGGTGGACATAAAGTCATCACTTTGCCACAAGAAGAAGGTAAACTCAAAGCTAGTGAAGTAGAAAAATATCTCACTAAATTTTATGGTGATGAAAGTTTTGAACATATGACTATTCCTGGAGCTGTATATATCTCCCACCCTACTGAATGGGGTACTTTATATACTAAACAAGAATTAGCTGATTTATCTGCTATCTGCCACAAATACAATCTACCGTTATTTTTAGATGGCGCTAGACTTGGCTATGGTCTTGCTTCTTTAAATACTGATGTTACTATGCAAGATATCGCTAAATATTGTGATGTATTTTATATTGGTGGTACAAAAGTTGGTGCATTATTCGGTGAAGCAGTAGTAATCACAAAACCAAATTTAATACCTCATTTCTTCACTATCATCAAACAACATGGGGCATTACTTGCTAAAGGTAGACTACTCGGTATTCAATTTGATACATTATTTACTGATAATCTCTATCTTAAAATCGCTAAAAATGCCATTGAAAAAGCTGAACAATTAAAAGCTATCTTCAAAGAAAAAAATTATAAATTCTTCTTAGAAACAGATACTAACCAGCAATTCATCATTTTAGAAGATACCAAACTAAAAGAACTCCGCCAAAAAATCAGCTGTAGCTTCTGGGAAAAATATGACGATACACATACAGTAGTGCGTTTTGCCACTAGCTGGGCAACACCACAATCATCTATTGATACATTAAAAGAAATTCTATAAAAATCTTCAAAAAAAAGTAGTTTGATATTATATTTATCAAACTACTCTTTTTTATTTTACATAACTTTCATTAAAAATTATCTGTGGATTAGAAGTATTTGCATCAAGTGTTATTTCTACATTCAAAGGCAAAAATCCATTTATCGCTCCATGACCTACTGGCATATCATAGACTACAGGAATATTGGCTTTATCTGCATATTGCTTGATTACCTGCATTACAGAATAATCAAATTGTGTCGGCTCTGTTGGTTCACATCTTCGCATATTGCCAATGATTAAGCCCTTCACTTGCTTTAACACTCCACTTTGCCATAATTGCTGAAAACATCTATCTATTACATAAGAGTCCTCACCGACTTCTTCAATGAATAAAATACAATTTTCACCATTTGGCTGATATTCACTGCCAGATAAAGAAGCTAATACAGATAAATTACCGCCAATGATTTTACCTTTAGCATAACCCTCTTTTAACACTTTTAATTTATGATTGCTTGGCAAAACAAATTCATTATTCGCCCCTAAACTTTCATTTGCCAAACCCAATTTTAATTGATTATCTGTATAATTATAGCCATTGTCGTTGATATCTATAACCATAGCCCCATGCACTGGTACTAAATCCGCTTTTTTTATCAATGCCATATGCAATGCCGTTATATCACTATAACCAATCACCATTTTAGGGTGCTGTTTTATCATTTCATAATTCAATAAATCAAGTATTCTACCGCTACCATAACCGCCACGAAGACAAAGTATCGCATCAACTTCATCATCAGCAAAAAAATTATTTAAATCATCAGCTCTCATTTGGTCGCTACCAGCTAAATATCCTGATTGCTGATACAAATTCGACGATAATTTCACCTTATAACCCCAATTTTGCAATTTATTGATAGCGTCAGCTATATTCATATCTTCAATACCTGAAGCAGGTGCTACTATACCTATACAATCGCCTTGTTTTAGAGCATTACCCTTCAAACTTTCAGCAAAAACAAATTCACTATGCAAACATAAACCGATGATAAAACATATACTCAAAAAATATTTAAAATAATTTTTCATCACTTCACCTCTAACCAACTATCAATCTTGCTCGACAATATGTTTACGCACCTTCATTGGTGTATCGCCAAAATGCTTTTTAAACAAAGTCCTAAATAATTTATAATTATTAAAGCCATGTCTTGATAAAATCATAGACAAACTATCTTTTGTATTGATTAAATCTCGATAAACATAAGCTAATTTCACTTGATTTTGATACTCGATAAAAGTAACACCCATATGCTTTTTAAAAAATCTACAAAAATAATTCGTCTGAAAATGTACTAATTTTGCTATATCTTCTAAAGCTATATTTTGCTTATAATTCTCTTGCAAATATTTCAAAATTATATTCAATCTAGCTAAATCTTTTTCCTTTGACCTACATTGACATTCATCATTTTCACACTAAAATGAGTCTTCAATTCAAACAACAACGAAAACAATAAACTATTAAACTTCAATAAAAATCCATCTTCCTTTGCGTCATAAACCCTTTTCATTTTCAATAATATAGATTTTACCTTATTTAAACATTCCTGTTTTTTTGGTGTATTTTTACTATCATTGAGTACAAATATAATCTCTTGTATATCTGGTACAAATTGCTCTAAAAAATCTATAGGAATTTGCAACAAAATAATCGTATTTGTTTCCATCAATTTCATAGAGTGAATAGCATTTGCATTGACTAAAACACAATCACCATCATGAAGCAAAAACGATTTATTTTCTATAGTCGCCAATCTTTCGCCCTTGATTAGATAAATAAACTCTATGGATTGATGCCAATGATTAGGTATATAATTGCATTTTTCCACCAAAGTACAAAAACGCACCTTCGTTATCTCCGAAAAATCTATATGCTCATAGGCAATATTCTTATTCATATTCTCCATGATTACCTCTTATTATTTTATTTAGTACACTTATTTTAACATAAAAAGAGTTATCTACTAAATCTACAAAAAAAGACTATCTCATTTTTTTGAGATAGTCTTTCTTAAATTATTTTTCAGCTAAAATCTCTTTTAATAGATTTTCAGCACTTTCTTCGTCAGGATTATTTGTGCCTAACTCACCACGAAAAGCTTTAGCTAGTATTGCTTTTTTCAGTAATTCTATTTTTTTCTAATTGCTGTTCTAAGTTTTTTATTTTATTATACTTAGCCAATAATTTATCTAAAATATTAACAATTTCCTGTTGTTCTTCAAGAGTAGGTAATAAAATATTTAAATCTAAAATATCTTTTCTTGAAATTCCTGGTATTAATCCATTTCCTTCAAATTTTAATCGTTCACATTCTCTCAATAAAAAATAATATAGATAATGCGTATTTAATTCATTTAAAGCTCTTAATGCCATTATTTGTCTACTAATATTTATTTTTTCTTCTTTTTGTAAATAAAGCTTTCCTATTGTTCCCTTTACACTGAGTAATATATCGTTTTTTTTCTGATACTACTACTGGATTTTCTATCCATCGTTCAATAAAAAATTTATTATCTTTTATATTACTTGCACCTAAAATATATGGTATTCCTATAGATTTATCATTACATAAACTTACACTAACATCTCTACCTGAAATTAATTTTATGACATTCCTTAATTTAATCTTAAATTAAAAAATTTTTTCATTAATTATTATTTTCTTTTCTCCATTTTACTGTTAATTCACCAGTAAAAGCTTTATGCAGTATTGCCATTTTATTTTGTTCAAATTGAGCTAAAGTATTTTCTATTAATTCCTTTGCTCTATCCAATTTAGCAAATAAAAACTCTATTCTATTTACTATTCTTTGCTGTTCTTTTATTGGTGGTAAAGGTATTGATATAAATTCTATAACTTTAGGGCTAATATTAGGTTGCGCTCCACCATATGCCAAATTTAATATATCTTCATTTTTTAAAGCTATATAATAATTTCTATATTCATTAAGAACTTTTTCTTTATTCTTTATTTTTATATTTCCTATACGCTGATTTAAATATGCTATTTCATCTAAATAATAAACGCCATTTTTTCCTGTTGTTGCTCCCGATAAAGCTATTAACAAATCACCTTTTTCTATAACATATTTTTCTTCATTCTTTTCTAACTTATTAACATAAATACATTCATTAATGTTTACTATACCATTTTCTATATTAGATATTCTTACTAAAGGTATTCCTTCCTTTTTATAATCTATTTTTTTAAAAGCATATCCATTTTCTATATAAAAAATATCTTTAAAATATGTCCAACACCAATTATTAGGTATTTTATATGGTTGTTCTTCTTTTGATACTAAGGCATTTTGTAATTTTTCTTCTATGGTTAACTCTATTTGTTTTTTCTTTGCCATTTTAAGCCTCACCATTTTCTAAGGATTTTAATTCATTTACAACTTCACTAAGCAAGGCTTGTGCTTCGGATAAATCTGCAATCATTTCTTCTGTGCAATCAATAGGATTTGGCAAGTCTTCATAATCTAAGATACTATCATCTTTTATCAAGCCTAAATCAAGGCTATTGCCTTTTTCGGCAATTTGTTCTCTTGTAAATACAGAAAATCTTTCATCTTGTATTTTATGTCTATCTTCTGCTGTATAAGCTTTGATAAAATCAGCAAAATCACTTTTTTTGAGTGGATTTGTTTTACCAAAAGAAGGCATATTCGTTCTTAAATCATAGAACCACACTTCTTTTGTATTATCTTTATCAGTTTTGCCACGTGTGAAAAATAATACATTCGTTTTTACACCTTGAGCGTAGAAAATCCCTGTAGGTAATCGCAAAATTGTATGCAGATTGCATTTATCCATTAAATCGGCACGGATTTTTTCGCCATCACCGTCAGCAAATAGCACATTATCTGGAAGTACAACACCTGCTCTAGCTTTGCCATTGGCTTTTAAACTACGATAAATATGTTGCAAGAAATTCAACTGTTTATTGCTCGTAGGATAAGTGAAGTCATCACGTGTTGCACGTTCGCCACCTTTTTTCGTACCAAAAGGAGGATTGGCAAGCACTACATCAAAATCTTTTAATGCTTTTCCTTGATTGGATAATGTATCAGCAAGCATGATATCGCCATCAATATCGTGAAGCATTGCATTCATCAAAGCCAATCTATGCGTATCATGTACTAATTCGCAACCTGTAAAAGCTTCTTTGTATTGAAAATCACTTTGTTCTTCATCTAAATCATCATAATCATCAGTTTGAGATTTTACATAATTATTTGCAGAAATCATAAAGCCAAAAAGTTCCGCAAGCTGGATCATTACAACGTTCGCCTGCCTGTGGTGCTACAAGCTCTACAATCACATCAATGAGTACACGAGGGGTAAAATATTGCCCTGCTCCAGATTTTTTCTCATTGGCATTTTTTTCGAGCAAACCTTCATAAAGATTGCCTAAGCCTTCTTCTTTGGCACTGTACCAATCAAGTTCATCTATAGTTTTAATTATTTTTTCTAAATTCTTTGGTTCTTCAATATTAGTCGCTGAACCTTGATAAATCTCTCTAATTCTGCCTGTAGTATTAGTGCCTAATTTATCTAATAATTCTTTATAGAAATTTTTTAATTCAATACCGCTTTTATTTACTAAATTGTCCCAACGATATACTTCAGGAATATTTGCTTCTACACCTGTTTCTTTTGCCATTTTCAAAAATAAAATATAGGTGAGTTCTGTTACATATTGATGATAAGTTATACCGTCATCTCTTAGTACATTACATAAATTCCAAAGTTTTGCTACTATCTCTTGTGTATTCAAGCTATTTTTCCTCCATCTTCATATAAATATTGGTTTAATTCTACTATAATTTCT
>ENA-OQJT01000082-OQJT01000082.1-human-gut-metagenome-genome-assembly--contig:-NODE-82-length-21099-cov-0.887278_pt1 | contig 21099 bp, 19 predicted proteins | sample MGYA00242612_ERZ504779 | MGnify/ENA primary metagenome ERZ504779 (study PRJEB26092, sample SAMD00036366) | human gut metagenome | host: Homo sapiens | study: EMG produced TPA metagenomics assembly of...
GAGTCTGTCAGAATTATGCTTAGAGGAGCAGAAATGCCCGGCCATGGACGGCTGGGCAAGGCGTTATGCGCCATGGACGGCGCATAAAAGCCGGTTTCGTCAGTCATAGAAAGATTAAAAGCATAATTCCTACAGAATCTTAGCAGCGTAGCGTAGCGAAAGCGAGGGCATAAATCCCCCACCAAAGCACCGTCCCGGGCGCACAATCCCCGTATTAAAGAAAATAATTTGGTTACGATAAAATATGCTTGCATAATCACATATGTTGTGATAAACTATGCAAGTATCGTAATTAAATACATGGGCAGATTCCCGAGTGGCCAAAGGGGACAGACTGTAAATCTGCTGCAAATTGCTTCGATGGTTCGAATCCATCTCTGTCCATTAAAAAACCTCAAGTCGTATGACTTGAGGTTTTTGTGTTATTCTGAAATTATCATTTAATCGGCCTGTGCCCCGGTGGCGGTAAGCACAGACTCCCATGCCATCGTATCAGGCCAGTCCTTTGTATCAAAGCCATCACGGATACATCTGCTGTAGTAGTCCAGCTTGTTTCGTATCGGCGAATCATCTGTGAATCTTGCATCATCATAAATGCCGTTAATATAATCGTCTATCGCGGTTCCGAATATTTCAGAGCGGTCCTCTGTTGCAAAGGTCATGCCGTAGGAATCAATGAAATACCCGGATATGTGGTTCGATGGATCATCCGGATTGTAGTTTACGTAGCTATCATCATAAGAGAAGCTGTCAGGGTTAAAGCTGTTCCATTTCCCCTCAGAAAAGTCGCTCTTTTCATCGTAGGTGTGTATGAATGTAAGTCTCTGGTCAATCAGATGGGAAATCTCATGGCCTACAGTGTAGCTGAAATCCCAGCTGTAGTTGCAGTTTAGAACCATCACATTGTGGTTGTTTATTATATTTACGAAGCCGCTTGGCTCATTTATCATATCTGAGTGGCCTGATGAAATATCACCGCACAGATAGATTCGCATGCCTCTTATATCGCCATAACACAGCTGTGTGAAAAAGTCATCAGGGAAACAGTCAAGTATTTCCTCAAGCGAATCCAGAGCGATCGACAGCTTATCCTTGTTCTTGAATTGATGGATATCGTAGTAATCAATTCTCTTTGGCACCTCAGGCCCGAAATATATGGAAAAGCCGTATTTCTGTTCAAGGGCTGTGATACGTGCATTTATGTCGGATAAATCACCCCAGTCATATGACGCGGTGTCAGGTATCAGAGTGACCTCGTCGCCGTATGTATTGTAGTCGGAATCCTTCCCGGCCTCTTCCATAGCTTCCTGATTTTCATCGGTACTGTCAGCGGGGTCTATGGCAGAATATGGGGATACATATGAGCCATCATCGCGTAAGGCCTGTAGCAGTGTATCACAGTCATTGTATGACGTGATTTCGGCTTTGCTGTCATTCTTGCCCTTGTCGAGTGACCAGATGAGAATTTCCGGGTTGCACTGCGCTGTGTACAAAAGCATCATAACACAGTTTGCATCAGGCAGATATACCGAGTTGGCAGAACAGTAGGTCTTGGTATCGGCTGCCGCAGAGTCGGATGAGCTGTCGGATATTTTGCCTGTGTTTCGAGTCGCCAGGTTGTATGAAAAGGATGAACTGACACCGGTGGCGGGTGAATATTTATAGTAACTGATGATGTTGTCCGAGGATAAATCCTGGCATCGTATGAGCATGTCACCATCCTCTGCCAAAGTCACATCCACCACATCCGGCAGTGAAAAAAAGCTGTTTTCTCCATCGGATGAATGATAGTTCCAAATATTGTTGGCCGTATCTGCCTCGATTACAAAGCCCTTTGAGTCGACACATGACATGGAAAAACTTTGTCCTTCGTAGGTTGAAAGCACTGTGTTATCGTCAAGCCTTATATCAGAGACTGCATATTTGTAGGTATCGGGTGTGACACCTGACACGAGAGCATATTTTCCGTCAGCGGAGGTGGCAATCTGTGAGACATCATAATAATTGCCGGGATTCGGCACATCGCCATCATCAGAATCTGATGTATCGCAATTGCCATCATAGTCCTCAGGATTATATTTGCAGGTTTTTATCTCCTTTAAATCCTTATCATAGATTGTTGCCCTGCCGGCATCGGAATTGATGAGCCAGAGTCGGTCACCTTTTATCATGTAGTCATCACAGTCGGTTTTGTCGTGAGTGAGGCTTGCCGTGATTTCATTGGACCAGGGATTATATACATCAAATGAATACTTAACGGATTGATCATCGGTCTCTATGATGGAATTATTGTAGCTGCCCTGTCCTACCATAAGGATGTTATCACCAAACTGTCTTGTATCATTGTACGGCTGCCCCTCAAAGGCGACATTGTGCAGGATAGACAGGTTGCTGCTGCCTTTAACACTTGTGGCATCCTCCCAAAACGCAGGTGATTTGTGCAGAATAGCCTGCTTTTGTGCGGGACTCTTGAATAGATAAGAGACATCCGAAAAAGAACAGGCTGTCATGGAGATTGCACTGAAAAATACCAGCGAATATGTAATTAAAGTGGTTACATGTTTGCGTTTGAACAATTTTGCCTCCTTTGGAAGGTGGTATATATGCAGGCTATTCCTCAGCAGCATGTGCGGTGGAAACTCGTGCAGTAGATTCTCTTTCAATCAGCCTTGGACGTAGCTGTGTGCGGCTGATTGGAATATGGTGAATGAGCGAATTCAATATAATATATGCACAGCGGCCCAGATCATTACACTCCTGTCTGACAGTGGTAAGAGGAGGGGTAAGGGCTGCGGCAAACTTGACATCGTCAAAGCCGACCACACTTATATCATTTGGCACATTGAAGCCGTGCATCTGGCACTCGGAGATAACACCCTTTGCTATAGTGTCGCTTCCGCAGAGGATAGCGGTGGCACCTGCTGCAATAAAATTTGAAACGTAATACTGTGCGGTTTCAGGAATATAGTAGCCGTGTCCCATGAGCTCCGGGTAGATTTCAAGACCGGCATCGCGCATAGAGTTTTCAAAGGCTTCCTGACGCTGATCCGAAACCAGGGAAAAAAGAGAACCATTGATAAAGGCAATCTTTTTATGGCCCAGATTGTGCAGATGCTTTACAGCCATGTCAATGCCCTCGTAGCTGTCGGTGCTACATAGGCTACATTGGGATTGTTTTCTATATAGTTATCAAACAAAACGGTAGGCATTGTAGTATTTTTGAGCTGCTGCATCCATTCATCGTGAAGAGCAAAACCTACCAGAAATGCGCCACAATAGCCATTCTTTAATATATATGTATCATATTTTTCTTCTGCCTGAAGCTGAGGTGTGACAGGGATGATGTCCACGTCCCATTTGTGCTTAAAAGCATTCTGTTTGAAACCAAGCACTACATCATATCCGAACTCATCGATAGACTCGTAGTTCATATTTCAATAAACAGAGCCAGCTTGCGGTTTTCTACCTTTCTGGAGCGCTTTGTGCTGTAGCCCATTTCGACAGCAGTGTCTAAAACTGTCTGACGAAGCTCCTCACTTATATCGCTGGCACCATTTAATCCCTTTGAAACAGTGCTGATTGACACGCCCAGCCGGGCGGCAATATCCTTAATAGTAGCCATAGTATTTGTCCTTTCTTATGTGATAATTAAATTATACATTTACTATCAGAAATAGGCAATATTTTCTGTAATAAATTTTTCGAAAAAATCTTCGAAACTGTGGTAATAACTACCAAAAAATGAATGTAAATTACGTGAAAAATGGCAAAAATGAGTTTAAAACCACTAAAAAGATTGACAAATCTGACAATAGGAAATAAAATAATCTCAGATACGAAAAAAATAGAAAATTTTAGGAAAGAGGAATGGTAATTTGGAGGCCAGAGAAAATCTCAGAGGCTCCGGAATACTTCTTTCAATCTCGAGTCTGCCGTCACCATATGGTATAGGTACTCTTGGGAGAGAGGCTTACAATTTTGTTGATCTCCTTGGTGATTTGAAACAGAAGTACTGGCAGGTTCTTCCGGTTGGCCCCACCATATTTGGCGATAGTCCATATCAACCATCATCAGGCTGTGCGGGCAATATCTATTTCATAGATTTAGATAAGCTGGTAGATGAGGGGCTGTTAGAGAAGGAAGAGATCCTGGGGTATAACTGGGGCACAGACGAATCAGAAATTGATTATGCAGCATTACATCAGAACAGATGCAGGATTTTACAAAAAGCGTTTGAAAGATTTGATACAAATGCACAAGAGTTTCAGGATTTTGTAAAAAAACAGTCGGAGTGGCTTGAGCAATATGCATTATTTATGACACTGAAAACCGACAATTTATACAAAAATTGGAGCGAGTGGCCAAGCGAGTATAGAAATCCGCAAACGGTTGCGCTTGAAAAGTACCAAAAAAAGAATTATAATACAATTACTTTTTGGAAGTTCTGTCAATATAAATTCTTCGAGCAATGGGAGGATTTAAAAAATTATGCTAACTCAAAAGGTGTCTACATAATAGGCGATATCTCATTCTATGTAGGATATGACAGTGTGGATGTGTGGGCAGAGAGGCAACTCTTTATGATGAGCGCAAACGATACACCAGAGTATGTTGCAGCTGCCGGTCCTGATAAGTATTCAGAGAGCGGACAGGTGTGGGGCAATCCGATGTATGACTGGGATGCCATGAAGGAGGACAACTTCTCATGGTGGAGAAAGCGAATGCGTGTATGCAGAGAGCTTTTTGATATTGTCAGGATTGATCATTTCGCAGGAATTGTGAAAGCATATGCGGTACCGTACGGACAGGATAAGAGCCTATCCGGGAAATGGTTCAAGGGACCGGGACGCAGGCTTGTCAATGCAATTAACGAAGAACTTGAAGGGGTTAATGTAGTGGCTGATGATTATACATCAGCAAGCCTCTTGCCGGGAGTGAAAAAGCTCCTTGCAAAATCGGGCTGGATGGGAACTAAGGTCATGATGTTCGCTTTTGATGGTGATCCGACAAACGAATATCTGCCACACAATTATACCGATTCACATGTAGTTGCATATATTGGCACACATGACAATGAGACGATAGTTGGTTCATTCAGTGACAAGACAGATTATGAGCTTGCTTATCTGTATGAGTATCTGAATATTGAAAATAAATCACAGGTTCCAAATGCTCTTATCAGGAGCTGTATCACAGCACCGCAGAGCTGGCGATAGTCCAGATGCAGGATATATTAGAGCTTGGAAATGAGGCAAGGATGAATTATCCTTCGACAGTCGGACATAACTGGAGATGGCGCATGACAAGTAAGCCACACAGATTGGACAACGAAAAGATAGCCTGGATTAGAAACATTGCGGTGGTTTACCGCAGATAATTAATTTGATATAAGTTGCACGGCAATTTATATATATACTTTTTTACATTTTATATTCAAAAAGGAGAGGAAGATATGAAGAAGAAAGTATTAGCATCTTTACTTTGCGCATCTATGGTAGCAACAATGTTTGCAGGATGCGGAAACAGCAATGGAAATGGAACAGAGAAAGCCGACAAGAAGGACGGCGGTAAGGAGACCATTACAGTAATGGGACCTTCAGAGGATTTAGATGATGCAAAGGGTGCTTGGCTCAAGACAGAGTGCGAGGCATTTGCTAAAGCAAATCCTGATTTCAACATCGAGTTCAAGTATGTTACATCATCTGAGAGTGATGCAAAGGACGTTGTTACAAAGGATCCTAAGGCAGCAGCTGATGTTTACATGTTTGCAAACGATCAGCTTGAGCCATTAATTAAGGCTAATGCTATTGCTAAGTTAGGTGGAGAGGCAGCAGATTATGTTAAGACATCTAACTCAGAGGCTATGGCAGCAACTGTTACATATGATGGAGACATCTACGCAGTTCCTTATACATCAAACACATGGTTCATGTACTATGACAAGAGAGTTTTCTCTGAGGATGATGTAAAGAGCCTTGATACAATGCTTACAAAGGGTAAGGTTTCATTCCCATTTGATAACGGCTGGTATCTCAATGCATTCTATGCAGCAAACGGATGTACAATCTTCGGAGACGGAACAGACAAGGCTGCCGGATATGATTTCAGCGGAGATAAGGCAGTAGCAGTTACAAACTACATCGTAGATTTATTTGCAAATCCAAACTTCGTAATGGATAACAATGAGGGATCACTTGGTCTTGCTGGACTTAAGGATGGTTCAGTAAACGCTTACTTCAATGGTAACTGGAACTATGACGCAGTTAAAGAGGCACTTGGTGAGGAGAACGTTGGTGTTGCAGCTCTTCCTACAATCAATATTGGTGGAAAAGACTGCCAGTTAAAGGCATTCTTAGGATCTAAGGCTATCGGTGTTAACCCTAACTGCAAGAACCAGGAAGTAGCAGTTAAGCTTGCAGCATTCCTTGGAAGTGAGGATGCACAGCTTGCTCACTTCAAGTTAAGAGCACAGGCTCCTGTAAACAAAGATCTTGTAACAAACGAGGAAATCGCAGCAGATCCTGTAGCAGCAGCTATGGCTAAGGTTTCATCTGATTGTTCAGTAGCACAGCCTATCATTGATATGGCAGGTTACTGGGATGCAGCTACACCATTCGGTGATGCTTTCCAGAACGGTGCAGAAGGCCAGATTACAAAGGACAATGCAGCTCAGAAGACAGAGGACTTCAATACTCAGCTTAATGATTCTCTTAAATAATTAAGTAGATCAGATTATGATTCCAAGGTTCCGGGTAGCCGGAATCTTGGAATAAATTAGTTTAAAGGATTGGCATATATAATGCATGCCAGGAGGAAAAGTATGATAGGAGCAAACAAAAAGAAAAAAGTTTCGGAATTTGCTACTCCGTATACTGTTGGCAATGCCTCACAAAAGGCGGAGCTACAGTTAAGCTATCGGCACTCGTAATGGGTCTTGCCAATATGGCTCATAAGCAGATTATAAAGGGTCTGATTTTTCTTGCTATAGAGATTGCATATATAGCATATATGGTTAGCGCTGGTGCTTATTACATTTCCATGCTGCCTTCACTTGGCTGGAGAAAACAGGAAGAGGTATTTAATGAGCAGAAGCAGATTTATGAATATGTTGCAGGCGACCAGTCAGTATTATTACTGTTATATGGCGTCATAACAATTGCCATCACAGTATTATTTATTTACATGTGGTGCGAGAATTTAAAGAGCGGATATAAGGCAGAATGCCTTTCAAAAGCTGGAAAAGAAATCAATTCTTTTGGCAAAGATGTCAAGGATTTATTTGATAAAAACCTACATAAGACACTTATGTTTCTCCCACTTATGGGAATATTTATTTTTACAGTTTTACCATTGCTGTTCATGATTCCAATGGCCTTTACAAACTATTCAGTAAAGGGTGATCATCTGGTATTGTTCGACTGGACAGGCTTTGCCTCATTCGGACAGGTGCTTGGACTTGGTGGTAAGCTTGGTAAGATATTCTGGAGAGTACTCGGATGGACAATCTGCTGGGCTGTATTTGCAACCTTCCTTTGTAACTTCCTTGGACTCATTCTTGCTATCGTTATCAATCGTAAAGAGACACATTGCAAGGCCTTTTGGCGTACATGCTTTGTTATCTCAATTGCGGTACCGCAGTTCGTATCACTCCTTGTAATGAGACAGATGTTCCAGCCACAGGGTGCTGTTAATAACCTGCTTTTGGAGTGGGGCTGGATTGATAACCCGCTTCCATTCTGGACCAACACTATGTGGGCGAGAGTTTCTGTTATTCTCATCAACTGCTGGGTAGGTATTCCGTATACCATGCTTCAGGTTACAGGTGTATTACAGAATGTGCCTTCAGAGCTTTATGAGGCTGCAAAGATTGATGGTGCAAACGCAGCACAGATCTTCTTTAAGATCACACTCCCATATATCATGTTTATCATGGGACCATATATCATCACACAGTTTACCGGAAATATCAACAACTTCAACGTTATCTACCTGTTATCAGCAGGAAAGCCTACACCTGTCGGAGACAGTGCAGGAAAGACGGACCTTCTGGTTACATGGTTGTACAAGCTGACTATTGATAATCAGGAGTACAATATCGGTGCCGTTATCGGTATCCTCACATTCGTTGTACTTTCTATCGTAGCGCTTGTTACATACAGAAATACAAAATCATACAAGGATGAGGAGGGATTCATGTAATGAGTAGTGTAGCAAAAGCAAAAAGACCTATGTCTGCCGGACGTGCTAAGAAAGTAGCAAAGAATTCCCTTGTTCATATCATTCTTGGAATACTTGCTGTAGTATGGTTGTTCCCAATTTTCTGGATTATTATGACAAGCTTTAGAGCTGAGAGTGGTGCTTATACAAAGTACTTCTTCCCACATGGCCTTACATTTAGCAACTATACAAGGCTGTTCACAGAGACTACACTGTTGAACTTCCCGAGAGCATTTTTTAATACACTGTTTATTTCAGTGATCTCATGTATCATTTCAACAGTATTTGTACTTTCTGTTGCGTATAGTATGTCACGACTGAGATTTAAGATGCGTAAGCCTTTCATGAATCTGGCTATGATTCTTGGATTGTTCCCAGCCTTCATGTCAATGGTTGCCGTATACTTTATCTTAAAGGCTATCGGACTTACAGAGGGAAGTATGCTTCGCCTTTCATTGATTCTCATATACTCAGCAGGAGCAGGAACAGGCTTCTATATCGCAAAGGGATTCTTTGATACTGTGCCTAAGTCTCTTACTGAGGCGGCTATCCTTGACGGATGTACACAGTTCCAGGTATTTTACAAGGTTATCCTGCCACTCAGTAAGCCAATCGTAGTATATACAGTACTTACAGCATTCCTTGCTCCATGGCTTGATTTCGTATTTGTAAGGGTTATCGTTGGTCCAAACGACAAGTATTGGACAGTATCTCTTCTCCTTTACAACATGCTTGAGAAAGAGTTTATAAACGGATGGTTCACAAGATGGGCTGCTGCTGCAGTTATTGTATCAATACCTATCTCAATACTTTTCGTTATCATGCAGAGATTCTACGTGGATGGACTTACAGGAGCTGTCAAAGGCTAATTTGGTTTTATTTAGGCCGCTGCACTTTTGTGCGGCGGCTTTTGGTTTATATAGATGGCAAATTTTTGGGGTGTGTGGCAAACTTAGCACTTTCAGGTTGTGTGGTGCCGGCATGGCACACAGTATATTCCTCAGGAAAATATGAAGTCAGCCACGGGCTTTCTTCGCTGCTTGGATTTGGAGAGATGAGGTGTGTGGCTTGTTTGTGGGGCATGGTACCCCGTGGCAGTTCATATTTTTCTTCGGAACACACTGTGTACCCTCCGGCCGGAGGGTACCGTGTGCTAAGTTTGTTGCTACCTTGTGAAAGATGTGAGAATTGAGTTAACTACATACTTATGAGTAATGCTGGCTGCGTTGCAGCGTCGCAAAATATCCGGTGGACGATTGTTCAGTGCGTATTGAAATGGAGTGTGGACAAAGCAAGAGAATCGTATGTTTTAGCGAATATGTGTAGTGATTTTGTAGATACAAGTTTGCTCAGAATTTAGTTTAGAAAATAAGAAAAGGAGTGCGTATGATTAATAATAAAATAGGCGGCCACAACATGGTCGGCAGGGCTGTGAATAGATTGGCGGGCAGGTTGACTGCTGTGGCATTGACGGCAGCTATGGCGGTGTCAATGCTTGCGGGATGTGCTGCGGGTGGAAAGAATACCGAGACGGCAGCAAAGAAGGAGTACAAGCCTTTTGCTATGGAGCAGATGAATGCGAAAAATGATCCTAATGTGATTCAGGACAATTACAGAACCTGCTATGAGGTGTTCGTATACAGCTTTTTTGACAGTGACGGTGACGGCATTGGGGATTTAAAGGGACTTACAGAGAAGCTTGACTATATCGAGGGACTTGGCTGCAATGAAATCTGGATGATGCCTATTATGCCTTCTCCTTCATACCACAAGTATGATATTACTGATTATATGAATATTGACAAGCAGTATGGTACTCTGGATGATTTTGATGCGCTTATTACGGAGTGTCACAAGCGAAACATCAATGTGATTATTGACTTTGTAATAAATCACACATCTAACGAGCATCCGTGGTTTAAGGCGGCTGCAGATTATATCAAGTCGCTTCCTGATGGGGCAGAGCCGGATTCTTCGGAATGTCCTTATGTTGATTACTATAATTTTAGCAAAACCAATACCGGAGGCTACAACCAGCTGCCGGGCACGAATTGGTATTACGAGTCACAGTTTGTAGACAGCATGCCTGACCTTAACCTGCAGAGCGAAGCTGTAAGAGGGGAGATTGACAAGGTTACATCCTTCTGGCTTGACCACGGCGTAGATGGCTTTAGACTGGATGCTGTGATTTATTACAATAATAATAACCAGACTGAGACTATAGATGACCTCACATGGCTTGTGAACAATGTGAAGAGCAAAAAGGCCGATGCTTATATGGTTGGTGAGGGCTGGACTACATACAGAGAGTATGCGAAGTACTATAAGAGTGGAATTGACAGTATGTTCAACTTTGATTTTTCACAGCAGGATGGATATATTGGAAAGGTGTTAAATGGTGCAGCAAATCATGGTGCCAGCACATACGGCAATGCTCTGGTTGATGTGGAAAATGAGATAAAGAAGTATACAGACTCATACATTGATGCACCGTTCTATACAAATCATGATATGGGACGCAGCGCAGGATACTACAACGGAGATAATGCCGAGGAGAAAACCAAGATGGCGCAGGCCATGAATCTTCTTATGCCCGGAAATGCTTTTCTGTATTATGGAGAGGAAATCGGCATGAGAGGCACAGCCAATGATGAGACGAAGCGTCTTGCCATGAGATGGAGCGGGGATTCAAAAGCTAAGGGAATGTGTGTGGGACCTCAGAATGCAGAAGAAACCGAGCAGACATATGATACCCTAGATAAGCAGATGGAGGATCCATACTCTATTTACAACTTTGTGAAGCAGACAATATCAATAAGAAATGCTTTCCCGGAGATAGCACGAGGTACAAATACCTTTGAAAAAGATCTGTCAAATGATAATGTGTGTATATTCACAAGAGAGTACAATGGTGAGAAAGCAGTGCTTATATTTAATCCATCAAAGGATGAAGCAAGTGTGGATGTGTCATCGCTTGGAGTAAATGATGCTGTTGCAATGCTTCAGACTACAAAGAAAGCACCATCATATAAGGATGGAACGGCAAAGCTGCCGGCGTATTCGGTGCTTGTTTTGAAGTAAAAAATAGTTGATGAGAATAAAAATTTAATAGTTTAAAGGAATTTGAAGAAGAAATATGAAAAACCGCCCGACTGGGCGGTTTTTCAGCTATACCATTTCATGAAGCATATCCACAATCACTTCTCTGCAATGAGCTCCGAGATGCTTTTGTTCCTCTTTACTGAGTGCTGCCGGATCAATAGGAGTGCCGTATCGGATAACCACATGCCTCTTTTTGACCCATGGAAGGTGATCCTCGAATATTTCATTTGTTCCCATGATTGCCATTGGCACTATCTTGCATTTGCTCTTTGTGGCAATCTTGAAAGTACCTTCTTTGAAAGACTGTACATCTGTCAGGTCATCTTTGTTTTTGCAGCGTGTGCCCTCAGGAAATACACATATGCTGATGCCGGATTTGACCTGATCTATGGCTGCAAGCACGACCTTTAGTCCCTGCTTGATGTCATCGCGGTCCAAAAACAGGCAGTGCAGGCGCTTCATCCAGAGACCCAGCACCGGTATTTTTGTGATGCTCTGCTTTGAGATGTAGCCGGTCAGGCGTGGACATCTGGAGTAGGTGATTATGATGTCAAAGAAACTACGGTGATTTCCTATATATAGTACAGCCTCGTCCTTTGGCACATTTTCCTCCCCAATAAATTCAATGTCTGCTCCGCTTAGGAATATGATGACACTGAAAGCCCACTGTACCAGGCGAAGCTGTGCCATATCGGCCCATGCCGGGGCAAATTTGTGTATTATCCACATGGCTCCGAGCACCGGAAGACCGAGCAGCAGATAGAAAAATACGAATATTACGATTAAAACTGAACGCATATTTGACCTCTCTTTTCATACTCTATATAAATTGTAGTTCAATATTTGATATTATATCATATCATAAGCGATATGATAAGAAAGAGAGGAAAAAATGTCAGAAAAATTGAGGAAATTTCTGGTGATGGCTGCAGGTGTGCTTGTTATATTGGAAACGACAGTGATTTCGGGCTGTCGCGCAAATATTTCAGGCACGGAGAGTGACAGGATGGTTGAGTACACGGTGATCTGCGGGGATGAAATCCCGGAGGAGTTTAAAAAGCAGATAAATGAAAACAAGGCGAAGGCGATGAAGCTGACGTACAAGGATGATGAATATTTATACATAGCGGAAGGCTTTGGCACAAAGGAGACAGGTGGCTACAGTATTACGGTTAACCAGTTTTATGTTAAGGATAAGGCAATGTATTTTGATACGCGTCTGATAGCCCCGGATAAGGGCGAGAAGGTCAGCAATCAGGCGAGTTATCCGTACATAGTAATAAAGACGGAATTGAGTGAAATGCCTGTTGTGTTTGAGTGAAAATTTCGTAAATTGTGTTAAAAGTTGCGAAAAAACTGACAATCAGTACTAATGCCCTATTGCTATCACTGCGATACTTTGCTATAGTAAAGTTACTAGATATTGTGGTGACATATTTATATATTCAAATATATTGATTGATATAATTGTTGATTAATTTGACCTGTTTTATATTTATACAGAGATTGATTTCATATATATGACACCGTCGTTACAATACTGGTTACCATGAGGACTATAGTTATGTGCCAGTGGGCATATCCACAATAAGGAGGCTTAAAATGGAACAGACAGAAATTAGAAAAGTCAGAGCATCGATTCACCAGCAGTGTGGCAACAGGGTAAAAATCCAGCAGGATCTTGGCCGCAACAAGGTTGACATTCAGGAGGGTGTTATTCAGCAGGCATACCCAAGTGTGTTTACGGTTCTGATAGATGATGAGTTTGAGCAGAATCCGCCACAGCTCTTATCTTTCACCTACACTGATGTGATTACAAAAGATATAAGGATGCAGCTTTGCTAGTATCATGAAGTAAAGATGTTGCATCTTTATTATAATGATCATGAATTTAAATATTTGCATCTGCATAAAGTTACTCCATCTTGAATATGTATTTTATATACATATTTGAAGTGGGGTATTTTTTATGGAGTTAATTACACAAAAAATCAGACAATGCATAGAAAAGGTAAAGGATATGTCGCAGGTTGGCTTCGACAGGGATTATGTCATAAAGGACAATAAGCCTGATGTTTCCAAAGTGGTTTGTCAGAACGGGCAGGTAAAGCTTGACGAGATAAAAGCGTCAGGCGAGAATATCTGGCTGAGTGGAAGCATTGAATTTGAAGTGCTGTATACGAGAGAGGAAGTTTTTGAAGGCGATGAGCCGGAGGAAAATATCGGCGGAAACAGAGTGGAGTATATAAAGGATGCAATACCGTTTCAGGAGAAGCTTGTTCTTCAAGGAGTCTGCGAGAAGGATACGGTTCGTGTGTATACCGGGCTTGATGAGCTTACGGTTGGGGTTATCAATTCGCGAAAGCTCTCGGTCAGAGGCATTATAAGCGTGGAGCTTTATGGAGAGAGGGAAGAAAATCTTGAGGTTGCACAAAGGATTGATGACAAGGACGTGGAGCAGCTTATGGGGCAGATGAAGGTGCTTAAGCTTGACAGTGTTGTAAGGGATATTGTCAGAATTAAAAATGTCGTTACCTTGCCAAAGACCAAGCCGAATATATGCAAGCTCATATCAAGTCTTGTTGATATGAGAAATCTGGAGTATACATACGAGCGTGACCATATCACACTGACAGGCGAGTGCCATGCGTGTATAGTGTATCTGAGCGAAGAACAGGAAATTTGCTGCTTTGAGGTGCAGGAGGGGTTCTCAAATGAAATACGCTGTGAGGGTGATAATGCCGGAAATATTGCCTGGCTTCGCACACAGCCTGCCATGCATCAGGTTGAGGCGGAAAATGATTATGACGGAGAGCTCAGGCAGCTTTCGATTGAGGCAGCGCTTGCTGTGGATGGAAAGGTCTGGAGTGAGGAAACAGTAGAGGTGCTCAATGACATGTACAGCGTATCATGTCCGGTAAAACCTGTGTTTGAAAATATGAAGGTATGCAGCCTTCTTATGAAAAATGACACAAAATGCCGTATTTTGGAGCAGTTGTACAGAGAAAACAGCAAAAAGAGAATTTTAAGAATATGCGGTACAAAGACGCAGGCCGCTATTGCACAGATAAAAAATGCAGACACAGGAATTATTGTGTCAGGTGTATTGCAGGTGAACTGTGTGAATATTGTGGAGGACGATGGCTGTCCGATAGAGATGCATACAGATTCTGTGCCGTTTGAACAGTTTGTTGAGATACCCGGCATGGACGCCAACACCTGCTGCGAGGTAAATCTGCAGGTAGACCAGGTGCAGGTCAATCTACTCGACAACAGTGAATATGAAATTAAGGGTGTTGTCAGCATAAACGCTATTGCCCTGCAGCAGGATGAAGTGTCAGTCATAACATCGGTGGAGCAGGAAAAAATAGCGTCTGATACTGAAGAGGAAGCAGCTCTGGTTGGCTATATAGTGCAGAAGGATGATAAAATGTGGGACATTGCAAAAAGATACCGCACCACTGTTGAAAACATAATGGAAATAAAACGCTCTGACATCAGATAGCATCAAACCTGATGATAGACTTATAATAGCGCGTATGTGAATCATAAATTAGGGGCAAGATACCTTTTGACTTTTTAATCATATCATTATATAAAATGTGGAAAATTCTGTAAATTTACAAAAAGATGTGGAAAAAAGATTCATTTTGTGCGATAATATATCCGAATGTATATTGAACGTAAATTGTGGAAGGAAAGGTCAATCTGACCGTCGTATTACAGGAGGAATAAAATGAATCAGAAAATGGACACGTGCTATATGTACTGTGTTAACATCGGCACTTGTTTTTACAGGACCGGCAGTAGAGGGCACTACATTTAGCGGATACATAAACAGTGGACTTGAGAAGGTATATGCCAAGACACAGAAGCAGAAGGATGCAGAAAAGAAGAAGTCACAGGCTGAGAAGGATCTCAAGGATAAGAAGAATGAGATTAATGGTCTAAAGGATCAGCAGCAGACTACTGCTGATGATATAAAGAATAAATCTGCAAAGCTTGATGAGATTCTTGCAGCACAAAAGAAGCTTCAGACAGATATCACAAATAAACAGGCAGAGATAGAGCAGAATCAGAAGGATCTTGCAGCTGCTCAGGAAAAGCAGCAGGAGCAGTATGACGCCATGAAGAAGCGTATACAGTTCATGTATGAAAACAGCGCTGAAGACAATATCTGGACAGCAATTATTGAGTCAAATGGTATCACAGATATGCTCAATCGTATAGAGTACGTGTCAGATGTATATGATTCGGATCGTGCTCTTATGGATTCTTATCAGGCAGCAGTTGAGCAGGTGAAGGAGATTGGTACTAAGCTTGACAACGACATGAATGAGCTCACAGCCATGCAGGATGACTATGAGAAGCAGCAGGCAGATGTCGAGGCGGCTATAGTAGCTCTTGAAAACCAGAAGGAGCAGTATGCAAGCCAGATAGCTCAGGCACAGCAGCAGGCAGATAATTATCAGAATATCATTACGGCACAGGGCAAAATCATTCAGGAGCAGGAAGCAGCGGCTGCCAGAGCGAACAGCTCATCAATCAGTCCAAGCTATGATGGTGGTGGAGCCGGTAAGGGCGGAAGTATTGCCAGTGACTATGCAGCAGGCGGTGGAAAGAACCCGGGTGCTTCAACAGGAGTTTCAGGAAGCTCTGTAGTATCATACGCTATGCAGTTTGTGGGCAATCCATATGTATGGGCTGGAAACAGTCTTACAAACGGTGTAGACTGTTCAGGCTTTGTACATGAGGTATATGCACATTTTGGTATCAGCACACCGAGATATTCACAGGCATTTAAGTCTGTGGGACAGGCCGTATCCTTCGATAATATACAGCCGGGAGACGTAGTGGTATATCCGGGACATGTAGCTATATATGCAGGTGGTGGTGTTATAGTGGAGGCACAGTCCACAAAGGCAGGAATCACAGCAAACAGAAGCGTACAGTGTCATACAATACTTGCTATACGACGTCTTGTATAGGATGGTTAGGAGCCGATAAGTATATTTATTATACTTACCGGCTCTTTTTATTTTACCACAAAGTACTGAATTGTTATCAATAAAGTAAGGGGCGTAAGATGCGGACATGCCACCAACCGCAAGGGGCTCTCAATAAGCGACTAGCGGAGCTGTTTAGAGTCTGTAGAATTATGCACATGGAACCCAGAAATGTCCTGCCATGGACGGCAGGGCAAGGTGTTATGCGCCATGGACGGCGCATAAAAGCCGGTTTCGTCGAGCATAGAAAACCATATAGGCATAATTCGTACAGCCTCTTGACAGCATAGCGTTAGCGTATTGAGAGCCCCTTGCGGCTGGAGGCATGTCCGTGTCTTACGCCACGAACCAATGTTAGTAACCGGCAACAAACTCATTGTAATAAATAATAGCAATTTCCATCCATAAGGTGTATTATAGAGATAGACGGCACCAATTCGCACAAAACGAACTAGCAAGCCTGTAAATAAAGTAAGAAAAGCAGGAGGAACAAGCCATGCAGATGGAACAATTACAAAAAGACATGATTGCAGCAATGAAAGCAAGAGACAAGGTAAGAAAGGATGCTATATCCTCACTTGTATCGGCAGCCAAAAAGGCGGCAATAGATGAGGGCTGCAGAGACAATATACCGGAGGAGCTTGTCAACAAGGTCATTCTTAAGGAAATGAAGTCTGTGAAGGAGCAGATTGACACATGCCCTGCCACAAGAACAGATCTGCTTGATGAGTACAATACCAGATATGCAATCTTTGAGGAGTACGCTCCTGCAATGATGTCGGCAGAAGAGGTAGAAAAGGAGCTCACAGAGCAGTTTTCGGATGTAATCGCAACAGGAAACAAAGGACAGATAATGAAGGCAGTCATGCCGCATTTCAAGGGCAAGGCTGACGGAAAGGTCATAAATCAGGTGGTTGCAAAGCTTTGCGCAAAATAAGAAAACACATCACAACAATTATACTTGCAGTGCTGGCTGTCATAGCCGGCGTGTATGCATATAATTATCATGATATGAAGCAGAATATTGTATACAATGAGCATCTGGAAGACGTGGCTGTTAACGTGAATGGGAAAGAGCTGACATTGCGCGATATGGCATTTTATGTGGCATATGAGGAGATGAATGTCGAGAAGCAGGCTCTTGTGTATGATTCCGATAATCCAAACAAGTATTGGAATATCCACACAAACGGTGAATTTGTCCGTGTTGCAGCGCGCAAAGCAGCTATGTCCATGGCCATTCACGATGAGATTTTTTATGAGATGGCCAAAAAAGAGAGCATTACACTTACTGACGACGAGAAAGCAGCTTTGAAAAATTCCGAGAAGGACTTCTGGTATGATTTGTCTGATATAGATGGTGCAAAGAAGCTTGGAGTCGAAAAAAAGGATATTTATTCGTCCATGGAAAAGTCTGCAATAGCCCGGAAATATCAGGAAATATATGCAGGGCTTGACAATGCCGATATAACGGATTATGATTTCTCGGGAGGCAGATATGAGAAGCTGCTGGAGAAAAATAACTATAAAATAAAAGAAAAAGTGTGGAAAAGAGTCGATATGGGAAACGTTACTCTTGATCACTAGAAAGAAGATTTTATGTCAACAAAAATTGGAAGAAATGACCCTTGCTGGTGTGGCAGCGGAAAGAAATATAAGACCTGTCATGCGGCATTTGATATGAAGCTTGAAAAGCTTGCTGAGGCACATCATAAGATACCGAGCCATTCAATCATCAAGACGCCTGACCAGATAGCGGGAATCAAGGAGAGCGCCAAGATAAATGTCGCAGTGCTCGACTACATAGGAGAGCATATCCACGAGGGTATGAACACAGCAGAGATTGATAAAATAGTCTATGATATGACCACCAGCATGGGTGGCATCCCTGCACCGCTCAACTATGAGGGTTATCCTTACAGCGTATGTACATCAGTAAATGAGCAGGTTTGTCACGGATTTCCTTCAAAGGACGTCATCTTAAAGGATGGTGACATCATAAATGTAGACTGTTCTACAATTTTAAACGGATATTTTTCGGATTCATCAAGAATGTACTGTATCGGAAATGTAAGCCCTGAGAAGAAAAAGCTCGTTGAAGTCACAAAGGAGTGTGTGGAGCTTGGACTCAAAGAGGTAAAGCCGTGGGGCTTCCTCGGAGATATGGGACAGGCGGTGCACGACCATGCATTTGCAAACGGTTACACAGTAGTGCGTGAAATCGGTGGACACGGAGTGGGACTTGAATTTCACGAGGATCCGTGGGTAGGCTACAACACCAAGCGCGGCACCGACATGGTCATGGCACCCGGCATGATATTTACCATCGAGCCAATGGTCAACATGGGCAAGGCCGATATCTACGTAGATGACAAGAACAATTGGGAAGTATACACCGACGACGGACTTCCATCAGCCCAGTGGGAAATCATGGTACTCGTCACAGAGGATGGCCATGAGGTGCTGACTGGTAAACCGATAAGTATTACGAGAGTGCCTTTATAAAAGGATATTATTTCATAGGTGATAACATTATGAAGGGCGTGTGAAAAACGAAGGTTTTTCACACGCCCTTTTGTATAATCCCATACGGAATTTAGTAAGTGAAGCGTTAGCTTCGGGAGAGCATTTCTGCATCCACGGACATGGTTTATAAACTCATAGTAGATGCTTCGCATAAATACCCTAAATTTACCGGAGAGTATGCGGTGTGTTCCGAAGAAAAATATAACTGCCACGGCGTTCCATAAAATGTGGATACGATAATTCATAGCAAACTATCAATAAACTATCCGTAAATGATGCCGTGGCTGATTTTATATTTTTCTGAGGAATATACTGCATGCTAGGCCGGTCCTCACAGCCTGAATATGCGAAGCCCCATGATAGCGAAGCCCCTATAAACTTGTATTCACCCCATTTATGGTCGCATTCTCATTCTCCCTCATAGGAATGACGAGACACTTCTCCCCATTGATGACCTGCGCATGAATCTGTGAAGCCTTCTCCGGCTTTACATGAAGCACCACATCATAAGTCTTAATTTGGGCAGTGTAATTATCAATCTCTTCCTGCTTCTCAAGAAGCTGTGAAGTGCGCTCCTCAATCTGATTATTTTTCTCCTGGATAACAGAATCCTTCTCCTCAAGCTGCGCATTTTTCTCATTGAGCTCGAGAGTTAAATCGCCGACCTGGCTCTCAAGAGCAAGCTTTTCCACGCGGATTTCATTAGCTGCAAGAGCCTTTGAATCAATGACATTGGCTGCGATAGGCGGCTTGTCACCGAAGGCCTCATTGACGGATTTTTCAATGCGTGAAATCTTTTCCTCAGAGACATGGCAGTCACTAAGCACCTTGTTCATAGCCTCGCTGTCGAGAATGAACGGATCGTCGTCATCATCGTGAGTCTCAGCGTAGTCATCGGCCATCTCGGACAGATTCTGCTGGATATCAAGCAGCTTGTCATCAGTGCTCTCGTCCTCGGCACCTAGCACGTTTCTGACGATTGAATGGAAAGCCATCTTCTGCTCAGTAGCTGTGCGCTCCACACCGCAGCCGAGACCGTTTGTCATAAACTCAGAGTGAGGCTCCTTGGTGTTTTTCGTATAGAAAGAGTGGAGTGTATGTCAGTGCTTCTATCGTTGAAGGCAGGGAATAAAAAGACCTGTCTCAGGAGCGCCGACTACCCAGTCCCTTATGCGGGCTCCGATACGCTGCTCCTTTTCCAGATAGCCAAGGCCCGGCTTTGAAAGTGTGACAGGGCAGATGGCGCAGAGCATGTATTTGTACACCTCCTCGGACTCATCCACGTTGATGTTGTCCTTTGTGCGTGTCATGACATCGTAGCTGTCGAGATACAAAAGAATCAGATAGTTCCCGGCCTCATCGTAGGTGTCGATGACCAGGTCATAGTATGTATCGAGCAGAGTCTCATCATTAAGCTCGCTGTCGCGAAGCGCCATGAGAATCTGCTGGCGGCCTCCGACCTCTTCCTCCTCAAGCGGAAACTGCAGATTGAGCAGGTTGTTTCCGAGAGTGCCGGAAAGCACCTTGTTTGAAATCTCCAGATATTTGTAGTATTCATCCTCCTCCAGAGTGAGAAATTTGCCACCGAATTTGCAGACCTTTTCATGGTTGCAGTCCACGTAGCATCCGACCAGACGACTGAAGGTTGCCTGGTCTTTTTTTAATCTTCGTTTTAGTTCCAATACTTCTTTTTTGTTCATATTATCCTCGCATTATTTTCATACCATTCAAAAATTTTCGTAATCACATTATATGTATGGAATAAATATTTGTCAATTGAGCGGCGCCTTTTATGTCCCGCTGTCAATCAAGAAAAAAGATGACAGACCAACCACAAAATGCTATAATTTAGGAATCAACGGATTATGATATAAAGGCTGACACAGAGACATCCACAGGTGTCTCTGTTCTTGGATTGAGGCATAAATGGAGCAGAAAATGACAAACAATCACATTACAATAGGCATTCTCGCACATGTAGATGCGGGAAAGACAACCCTGTCTGAGGCAATGCTCTACAGCACCGGCAGATTCGCTCACTCGGGCGCGTGGACCATCAGGACGCGTATCTGGACAACGATGCGCAGGAGCGTGAGCGTGGAATAACCATTTTTTCAAAGCAGGCAAGGCTTGATATTTCGCGTGGCACAAATGCGGCAGATACAGCACGTACAGCAGATGTAGCACGTACGGCAGATACAGCTCGTACATGGCATGTAGTCATGCTTGATACACCGGGGCATGTGGA
>ENA-OQJT01000083-OQJT01000083.1-human-gut-metagenome-genome-assembly--contig:-NODE-83-length-21050-cov-1.394399_pt1 | contig 21050 bp, 23 predicted proteins | sample MGYA00242612_ERZ504779 | MGnify/ENA primary metagenome ERZ504779 (study PRJEB26092, sample SAMD00036366) | human gut metagenome | host: Homo sapiens | study: EMG produced TPA metagenomics assembly of...
TTTTTAGACAAAAAATCACGCAAGAAAAAACCTCCTAGATAAATGATTTTAAAAATATGTTTAAACTATATAATTATACTATTTTTTATATTTCTCTACAATCAAGATATAGTATAGATATCTAAAATGATTTTTTCCTGAAAGAATAATATAAGATAGCGAAGATTTTTTTGATTTTTGCTGTAAGATTGTACTAGATGTGTTAAGATTAATAATTGATAAATAAAGGGAGATGAAATTTTGACAAATTTATTATTGATATTAACAGGTGTATTGTTAAATGCAGCTGCTCAATTGGTTTTAAAAAAAGGAATGTCGCAGATAGGAAGCATACAAGTAGATATTAATTCTATATTGACCATGGTTTTAAAAGCTAGCACAAATATTTATGTATGGTCTGGGCTTATTTTCTATGTGATAAGTTTTGTTGTTTGGCTTATGGTACTTTCGCGAGTAGAAGTAAGTTATGCTTATCCATTTTTAAGCATAGGTTATATCATAGCTGCTTTTGTGGGTTATTTTTATTTTGGCGAGTCAATGACTTTGAATAAAATAGGTGGTATCATCATCATTTGCTTGGGAGTATTTTTATTATATCGTTCTTGATAAAATTATATTATTAATTTGAACATAGAAGGATTTTATGATGAAAGCTAAAAATTATGTAAAAGTAGGATTAGTAATATCTATCGTTTTGCATGTAGGGATTTTTGCTCTAGGTGGATATGTTATGAATAATATAACAAAAGAATTAAACGAAAAATCAATGCTACAATCCTCTGCTGATGAAGATATTACGTATGTAGATATTGGAATAACTCAAGAGGACGAGTCAAATGATATAGTAGTTGAAGAGGCAGAAGACATCAATGCTCAATCGGAAATAGTTGTTGATGAAGAAGAATTAGAAAAACAAAAACCACCAATAGAAACAATTAATCCACCAGAAGAAAAAAAGCCAGAACCTGTAGTAAAAAAAGAACCTAGACACAAATTTCGCACATATAAAGATACAAAAATCGTAGTTAAAGAGATATCAAAAGAAAATCTTGTATTGAATTTTAGCGATGTAAAAGATTCTAAGGATTTAATGCCAACTTATAAACATAAAGAAAAACCTGTTTATGATTATAATTTAGTACCAGAAGGCGAAGCTATTATCATAGTAGTGGAATATATCATGGACGAACAGGGCAAAATAATACAGGCTTATCCTGTGTTACCTGCTGAAAAATCTGATTTAGGTTTAAGTGAAGAAGAATATCAAGATTTAAATACAGCATGTATACAAGCTTTAGAAAAATATGAAATTATTCCACCTAAGGATAAAAGAGGAAATATTCCTCAACAGGAAAAATTTATCTTAACTCATGATGGTGCAGTAGAAAAATTTGAGTTTTAAATAAAAAATAGCATGTTAAAGGTTATGTTGAATTTCGTAATCTTTAACATGCTTTTTTATTTAGTTATGAGTGATAATTAAATATTTATTAGTTTCAAAGTAAATAACAGCATTTTCATCATTTAATTCAGTTAAACATTCTTGTTTATATTTTTGAGGAACGACTAATATCGCATGAGGATTTTGTTGCCATGTGGATAAAAATTCTTCTTTGTTAAAGAACCAGCCCTGTCCGCTATCGTGCTTAGAGCCAAATTCTAATTCACCTAGATAATCATAAATGGCAATGCGTGATTTTGTATAAAATGGTAAATCTTGAAGATAATCTTTATAGGAGATTATTAGCGTATCTTTTGTTTTTAAAGTATTTACTACTTGAGCAATTTCTTTTCCTGTGCGATGTTGAGCTACTTGTGTGATTACAGGTTGTAAAGAAAAGCTAAATAAAATAGCAGATATAGCATAAATTGCGATTATTTGTGAGAAATTTTTATATTTATACCAAGATATAAATATTATTAGATTAGAGATAAATAGTACTAAAATGATGAAACTGCAGAAAAAATAAATTCCTCTAAACTGATAAAATCGCTTTTAATAGCTGTTACGATTAAAGCAACAATGATGAGCAGGGAAATAAAAGCGTTAATGAATAGAGCGATTTTTATTTTAGTTGTCTGATAAGAAATGTGATTTAAATGACGACTAATCAATATAGCAATAGGCATCAAACAAGGAACTATATAAGGTACGAGTTTAGAGTCAGACATGGAGTAAAAAACAAAAATTATACTAAACCATAGACATAAATAAATATATTTATGTCTATGAGGATTAGTTATAAATTTATACCATGTTCTTTTTGGTGATTTGGATAATAAAGAGGAGATAAAAAATCCAGTCCATGGAAAAATTCCTAAAATGATACAAGGTATGAAGAAATAAAAAGGTTGATAACGGTCATGAACTTTGGTTAAATAGCGTAAGAAATGTTCATGGATAAAAAAGAAATAGAAGAAGTCTGGATTATCTTTGCAAACTAAATAAAACCATGGCACACAAATCACGAGAAAAATTAATATACCGATAAGAGAAATACTTTTCAATAGTAGTTTTAAATTTTTAGTAAGCAAACAATAACAAAATATAATGGCAACGGTTAAAACAATAGCGATTAGACCTTTTGTTAAAGTACCAAAAGCCATAGAAGCGTAAAATATATATAGATATTTTGATTTTAATGTAGTACTAAATTGATAATAACTCACCATAGATAGGGTGATGAAAAAAGATATTGCCATATCTAAGATATTTAAAGAGCCTATAATTAAATAAAGAAAGGAACTGCCAATTATAATACTAGCTAGAAAACCTGTTTGGCGATTAAACATCTTAGTAGCTAAATATCCTGTTAAATATATACCCCCTAAAGCACATAGAGCAGGAAATAAACGCACGGCAAATTCATTTTCGCCAAATATATACATAAAAAAAGCTGTAATCCAGTATTGAAGAGCTGGCTTTTCAAAATACTCTACGCCATTTAAATATGGAGTAATGAAATTTTTATTAACAAGCATTTCGCGAGGAATTTCAGCATATCTGCCTTCGTCAGGGTTTATCAAGGGGTATAGACCAAGATGCCAGAGGTATAAAATTATGAAGATTATAGCTATAGTAAAAATAGAAGTTTTGTCGAGATTTTTAAAGTCGAATAATTGAGATGAAGTTTGCTGCGATTTCATAAAAATAACTCCTTTATGATTAATTTAAGAAAATCATAAAGGAGCATTCTGAAAAAAAGCTGAAGTGAAAATAAAAAGTACAATATTAATTTTTAGAGATTATTAAAGTAAAACAAGAACCTTTTTCTTTATTATTTTCAACGAGAATATTACTGTGATTTTTTTGAGCGAGTATTTGGGCTATTGATAAACCAAGACCATTACCATAATAAGTGCGAGTATTATTAGCACGATAAAATGGCTTAAATATATGCGGTAAGTCTTCAATGGATATGCCAGGACCACTATCTTTGATGGCAATTTTTATGCATTGTTTATCTTCTGTTATAGTGATAAAAAATAGAACTATTTTCATCACTGTATTTAATAGCATTATCCACTAAGATGGCTAATATTTGTTCAATATGAGACATATCAGCTGTTATAAAAATATCTGGAGGGTTAGAAATTTTGAGGGTTATTTGTTTATTTTTAGCTAATAAAGAAAATTTAGTGTAGATTTTATTGATGAGATTATTGAGGTTAAATTTAGTGCTATGCACAGTTAATGTATTATTAGTATTTCTTGCAGATAATAATAAATTGTCAATGAGCTTTTTCATCTTTAAGCTTTCATCATTAATATCATCAATAGTATCTATGGAAAATTTAGAGAGATTATTTTCATCATCTGTTTTTAATACAGTTAGTCCAGACATTATAATGCTTAAAGGTGTTCGTAATTCATGAGAGGCATTGGCAATAAACTGTTTTTGTTGTTCAAATGATTGAACGACAGGTTGCATAGCTTTATTTGCCATTTTATAAGCGACATAGCGCACAAAAAATAAGGATAGAGAAATAATTATTAATAAAATGAAGAATATGCGAATTTGTTCACGCACCCAATGAGTTATTTCTATGCCAACATAAACTTCACCTAAAAATATATTATTTTCTAAGAGTGGATAGCGCATATAAATTAAATATTTCAAATGGCGATTATCAACTAAATTAAAATCAAAATATACCTTATGAAAAGAAAGTGAATTATCATTAATAATTTTAGTGATAGATTTTTCAGACCATTCCATATTATTATGTTCAAATACTAATTGATGGTCTTTAGTATATCCATAGATGAAAATTTTATTGAAATAATTATCTTCTTCAGGTGAGTTATCATCATCTTTAGGAAAATTTTTTTAAATCCTTAGTATTGATTTTATAAAATAAGTCTTCACTTTCTTCAATAGCGAGCATTTTTATATGAGATAATTGGCTTTTATACGATATAGAAAAACCTACAATATATAAAGAAAATGATACAAATAATAATAGTAATATAGTAAGATAGCAATAATCTTTAACGATTTTTTCTTTGAATTTTGTAAACATATTATATATCCATTTCAAATTTATAACCGATACCACGAATGGTATGGATACAATCACTTAATGATAATTTAGTTAATTTTTGACGTAGAGATTTTATTGTTACATCTAAAGTATTGGAATTTATATTAGTATCGTATCCCCAGATTTTATCAATAATTTGTTCACGAGGTAGAATTTGATGTATATTTCTAATTAATAGTTCCATGAGTTGATTTTCTCTAGGGCTTAAAGATACTTCTATTTGTTTATAAGTCAAAATAGCATTACAACAATTTAATTTTAGATTTTTATATTCAATGATATCATTATAAAATGTTTTGTTGATGCGACGAGATAGAGCTCTTATTCTAGCTAGTAGCTCTGGAAATTCAAATGGTTTGGCTAAATAGTCATCGGCTCCACTATCTAGACCATCGATTTTATCTTCAAGAGAATCCCTAGCTGTCAGCATTAAAATAGCAGTTTGATTATTTTTGGCTCGCAGATATCTACATACTTCGATACCGGATTTTAAAGGCATCATCCAATCTAAAATGATGATATCATAGTCGGATAAATTAGCATAATCAATAGCATCTTGTCCATTATATACACAATCTACAATGTAATTTTCTTTTTTTAGAAGAAAATCAATCATTTTAGATAGTCTTTTATCATCTTCAGCAAATAATATTCGCATAGAAACACCTACTTTTCTAATTTAATATTATGAAGTATATGATATTTAATATTTTATAGTATTGGCATATAAAAATAAATATAGCGTGAAATTTTACTTTTATTTTATTTAAATATATTTTGTTACATATTTTTTACATATCTTTAATATGGTTTTTACAAACTATTAATTTTGATTTAAAAAAATCTTTTTATAATAGTAACCGTTTTGAAATATTTCTCTGAAAAATTAATCGGAGTTATTTTGAGCAAATTTGTTTTTACTTTTTTTAGGTAAAGTATATTAATCATTTTTGGAGGAATATTTAATGTTTAAGAAAAAGCTTATTACAAGTGCAATCACCGCAAGTTTAATGATGGGAATAGCAAGTACATCTTTTGCAGCAACTAATCCATTTAGTGATGTGCCAGCTGATAGTTGGGCATATGATGCAGTTACTACACTTGCTAATGATGGCGTGATTGATGGCTATCCAGATGGTACATATCAAGGTCAAAATACTATGACTCGTTATGAAATGGCACAGATCGTAGCACGAGCTATGGCAAGAACTGATCTTGAAAAAGCAGACAAAGCAATTGTTGATAAATTGGCTGTTGAATTTGCTGATGAATTGGATAATTTAGGTGTGCGCGTTGCAGATTTAGAGAAAAAATCCGACAATATGAAATGGAAAGGCGAATTAAAATATAAATATTCGCAGGAAAATCATGATGAAGGAAAAGATAAACGCTCTAATAAATTAGAATTTAAACTTGAACCAAAAGCTTATATTGGTGATAGTGATTGGACTGCTAATGCTAAAATTGAATATACAATGTATCCAGAAACAGATAGCAATGCAGATGGTGTAAAAGTAAGTAAGGCATATGTAGAAGGACCTTTATTTGGTGCAACAGTAACAGCTGGTAGAACTTCTTTAGATATTTGTCAGGGCATGATTTTTGATGATGAAATTTCTGGTATGACAGCAAATTTTGGTAGTGATGTATTTAATACAAATATAGCTATTGGTCGCTACAGTGAAAATGATCATGATGGTGAAATCCCTGATGGTAAAACAGCAAAAGATATCACTGCTGATTACTATGGTGTACAATTTGATTACACACCAAACGATAATTTAGCACTCAATGCAGGTTATATTTTATTGAGTGGATTAGATAAAGATGTTGAATTAGATTTAGACGTTGATGATAATAAAGCTAATTTATGGTATGTCGGCGGTAAATATAATTTTGATAAAAATGTTGCATTAGCTGGACAGTATTTACAAAATGCTGATGCTAATAGCTATGATAAAGCAGGTAGTGTAGAAATACAGTATAAAGGCGCAAGTGCGAAAGATGCAGGTTCTTGGGGAGCATATATAGGATATCGTCATCTTGGAGAAAATGTAACTATTGAGACTGCTTATGATGATGCTGCAGAAGGTCAAAAAGGTCTTGTAGCTGGTGTAGAATATGTATTTACTCAAAATGTAATAGGTTCACTTTTATATTTTGACGGTAAGGATTTAAAGACAGATACAGATGCTAATACTGTATATACTAGCTTAAAATTTAAATTTTAACCTTATAGAGCAAGAAACTTTCACTTGTAGTTCTTAGCGAAAGTGGTGGAAGTATATCACTTAAAGAGAATATTATTTATTAGAGATTTGGAGCAATGAGAATGTTTTATTTAAAAAAAAGAAGAAAGCAAATGATTGCACTTTGTTTAAGTGCAGCTTTAAGTGTAGGCTCTTTAACAGCTTATGCGGCAACAGAATATTGGAATGATGCTTCTACAAAACCAATGGTAGAAACTAAAACACCTATTTCTGATAATACTAATTGGGAACAGTGGAAAGCTGGCTGGGATAATTTAAAAACAAATTATGAACAGGTAGCACTTACACCAGGCGCTGATTTTTCTAAATTAAATTTTGGTTGGTATTCTAAAGAAAAAACAGATAAAGCAATGGTACGTATTGCTGATAATAAAGAAATGAAAAATGCCAAAGAATTTAAAGGTACTTGTACAGAAGGTACTGTAATCAATGGTGTGCAGTATTATAGCAATAAAGTAACAGCTGATGGTTTTAAACCAAATAGCACATATTATTATCAAGTAAAATTAAATGGTGAATGGCAACAAGCTCAAGAATATAAAACAGGTGATCCAGATAATTTCAGCTTTATGTTTGTAGGTGACCCACAGATTGGTTCTTCATATAAACAAAAAAAATGCAGAATCTAATGGTAAAAAATTAGGTAATGATTTAGCTGCTAGAAATGACTCTTATAACTGGAATGTAACTTTAAATAAAGCAATGGAACAACATCCAGAAATTGACTTTTTAGTATCTCCTGGTGATCAGGTAAGTGTAAAAGGTAATGAAGACGCAAAAGATTTAAAAGAACAAGAAGACCAATATTCTGGATATCTTTCCGCCTCTGTACTTCGCAATTTACCACAGGCAGTAGCTATTGGTAACCATGATTGTAGTTCTGCAAGCTATCAAAATCACTTCAATAATCCAAATCCATTCCTTGAAGAATCTACACCAACACCTGCTGGTAACGGATATTTTTATAGTTATGGTAATGCTTTATTCATTGTCATTAATGCTAATAACTACAATGCAGCAGACCATAAAGCTTTGATTGAAAAAGCTATCAAAGAAAATCTAAATGCAAAATGGCGTATTGTTGTAATGCACCAAGATATTTATGGTTCAGGTTTAGACCATTCAGATTCTGATGGCATTATCTTGCGTACACAATTGACACCAATTTTTGATGCAAATGATATTGATGTAGTATTACAAGGTCATGATCATAGCTATGCACGTACTTATCAGCTTACAAGTGATGGACAGGCACATGATGAATTCTTAGAATACAAACAAGATCAAGGTGGATTTAACCACGATAATTTTGATGAACGCTTTGAAAAAGATGGCGTATTTAGAGCATATTATAAATCTCAAAATCTTTGCTACAATATAGCCGATAAATCACAAGGTACAGTTGTAAATCCAGAAGGTGTATTTTATTTGACTTCTAACTCTGCAACTGGTTCTAAATTCTATAATTTAATTCCAGAACAACAAGATTATGTAGCAGCTCGTAGTCAAAATTGGAGACCATCTTATTCTGTAATCAACATTACAAAAGATAGTTTCACTGTTAATACTTATGATGTAGAAACAGGCGAAGCAATAGATAGCTCCTATACAATTGATAAAAAATAAATGATGATTTGATATAAAAGTGATAAGAATTTTTCTTATCACTTTTATTTTACAGTTATTTTTGTATATATTTATTTAAATTTTACGTTACGTTTACAGTATTTTTTAAAAATAAAATATAGAATAAATATATCTACAAAAGATATAGAAATTATCTTACTTTTGATTAGAACTAAGGAGAGTGACTTTTGTGTTTTATTTGAAAAAAATAAAAAAGAATGTTAGCTTTATGCTTAAGTGCAGCACTTAGTGTAGGCTCTTTAACTGTTTATGCGGCAACAGAACAATGGAATGATGCTTCTTTAACACCAGCTTTTACTACTAAAACAGCTGTATCAGAACATACAGATTGGGCAGATTGGAAAGCTAACTGGGATAAAATAAAACAAATTATGAACAAGTTGCTTTAATTCCAGGCTCCGATTTTTCTAAATTAAATTTTGGTTGGTATTCTAAAGAAAAAGCAAATGAAGCTGTAGTGCGTATTGCTGATAATAAAGATATGAAAAACGCTAAAGAATTTAAAGGTACTTGTACAGAAGGTACTGTAATCAATGGTGTGCAGTATTATAGCAATAAAGTAACAGCTGATGGCTTTGAACCAAATACTACATATTATTATCAGGTAAAATTAAATGGTAAATGGCAACAAGCTCATGAATATAAAACAGGCGATCCACATAATTTCTCATTTATGTATGTAGGTGACCCACAGATTGGTGCTTCTAAAGGTCAAGTTCCAAATGAAAGTGCTGTAGAACAAAGTGAAGATGTTGCAGCTAGAAATGATGCTTATAACTGGAATAAAACATTAAATAGTGCTTTAGCACAACATCCAGAAATTAACTTCTTAGTATCTCCTGGTGACCAAATTAATGAACCAGCTGGTAATAACGCTGAAAAACATTTATTACAGGAATATGAATACTCCGGATATTTATCTGCAACAGCTTTCCGCAATTTACCACAAGCAGTAGCTATTGGTAACCATGATTGCTTGACTACTAGCTATCAAAATCACTTCAATGTGCCAAATCCATTTACAGCAGAAACTAATTCTACAGTTGCAGGTCATGGATATTATTATACTTATGGCAGTGCTTTATTCATTGTCATCAATGCTAATAACTATAATGCAGCTGACCATAAAGCTTTAGTAGAAAAAGCAGTAAAAGAAAATCCAAATGCAAAATGGCGTATTGTTGTAATGCACCAAGATATCTACGGTTCAGGCTTAGACCACTCTGACTCTGATGGTATTATTTTACGTAACCAATTAACACCTATTTTTGATGCAAATGATATCGACGTAGTATTACAAGGTCATGACCATACTTATGCTCGTACTTATCAGCTTACAAGTGATGGTAAACAATATGATGATTTTGCAGAATATAAAGTAGGTCAACATGGACAAGACCATAAAGTACTTGATAATAAATTAAAATCTGACAGTGCATTCAAAGAATACTATACTTCTCAAAATCGTTGCTACACTATTGCTGATATGAAACAAGGCACTTTAGTAAATCCAGAAGGTGTATTCTACATGACTTCTAACTCTGCAACTGGTTCTAAATTCTATAATTTAATTGAACAGCAACAAGATTATGTAGCTGCTCGTAGCCAGACTTGGAGACCAACATATTCTGTAATCAATATTACTGATGATAAATTTACTATTAACACATATGATGCTCAAACAGGCACACCAATTGATGAAGCTTATAGCATTATTAAGAGATAATAAGTAAGATTTAATTTTTCTCTAACTGCGGTAAAGTATATGCTTTACCGCAGTTTTTACATTAAAGAAATTAATATAATGATAATAAGAGAGGAATTTTTTATGAATTTGTTAAAAAATATTTGGGTTCGCGGGATTATAATTATTTGTATATTAGTAGGTGGTTTTTTCTTTTTACAATCGTATAATCAGGTAGAAAAACCAACTTTAGTAAATACACAAGGGCGCGCTTTTGAAAAAGCAACAGTAGTGGAAGTTTTAAAAGATAATATACAAGAAGATGGCTCTCGTGTGGGCGACCAAGTTGTATTATTACAGATGGAAACTGGACCACAAAAAGGGCAGATTTTGGAGGCAAATAGTCCTAATGGATTATTATTTGGAACAGCATGTAAGCCAGGCTTAGAAGTAATCACCATTTCTAGTGTAGTGGGGCAATTACATGTTACTACTGTATATAATGTAGACCGTTCTATGCCAATATATATTTTTATAGCTATTTTCTTGATTTCACTTTGTATTATCGGTGGAAAAAAAGGTGTAAAATCGGCTATTGCACTTATTTTTAGTTTCATTTGTTTTGTATTTGTATTTTTCCCTATGATAATGAAGGGAACTTCTCCATCTTTAGCTGCTATTTTTACAGCGACAATTGTTACAGCTATGACTATTTGCTTGATTAATGGTTTTACGATAAAAGCTTTATCTGCTATTTTGGCAACTTTTTTTGGTTTATTGATTGCAGGTTTAACAGCAGATATTTTTGGCTATTTCACATCACTTTCAGGTTATAATGTATCCAATATTGAAGCGTTATTATTTATTGGACAGAATACTTTAATTGATGTAGGTCAATTACTTTTTGCTGGTGTTTTATTTGCAAGTTTAGGTGCTGTAATGGATATAGCAATGGACGTATCTTCAGCAGTGCAAGAATTGCATGTTAAAAATCCTGCATTAACACCTAAAGAATTATTTAAAAGCGGTATGAATGTTGGACGAGATATTATGGGTACAATGTCAACAACACTTATTTTAGCTTTCTTTGGTGGCTCTCTTGGTGTATGGGTATTAGATTATGTATATGATTTACCATATTTGCAATTGATAAATTCAAATTCTATTGGTATAGAAATCATGCAAGGGATATCTGGTAGCTTTGGCGTTATTTTAACAGTGCCAATAGTAGCATTATTTTCTGCATGGCTTCCTCATTATTTAGAAAACAAAAAATAAGAATGTATATTGTTTTGAGAATAAAAAAGAGATTATGGTTTGAATAATAAACCATAATCTCTTTTAGTTTTTAGAATTATTTTATTCAAGGACTTTATAAATAGCACAACAATCTTCTGCACCATAACCTTGTTCAGAAGCTTTTTGATAAAGTTCACGGGATTTTTGACTAAATATAGGAGTATAATTAAAATCTTTAGCCATATTACAACCAAGAGTTAAATCTTTTAAAGTTAAATCAACAGCAAAGCGATTGCTAAAATCATTGTTAGCTATGGCTGGACCTCTGCGACTTAATTGATTAGAATCTCCTCCTGTTTGTGCTAATAATGTTAAAAATTGTTCAATATCTATATTAGCTTTTTGTGCTAGATGAATACCTTCAGCAAGTATTGCAAGATTAGTCATACCAATCATGTTACTGATTATTTTGAAAGCATAAGCCTGAACTACACCACCTAAGTAATGAACAGGAGAACCAATTAAGTTTAAAATAGGCATTATTTTTGTAAATATTTCTTTATTGCCACCAACAAATAATGGTTCAGAAGCTGTTTCAGCTTGTGCAGGACCTAATCCTAAAGTACAAGCTATATAATGGACATTATGATGAATAGCATATTGTTCTATTTCTATAGCAGTACTAGGGTCGATAGTACTAGTATCAATATAGATAGAGCCAGGTTTTAATTGACTGAGTAAGCCATTATTTTCTATCATGATTGATTTTACTGTTTGTGGAAGTGGCAAACATGTAAAAATAATATCGCAAATAGCTAAATCGTTAATATTTTTTACAGCTTTTCCTGTAGTGCCAGCACTTAATACTTTATTTATATGCTGTTGATTTCTGCCATAAATATAAACTTCTTTGCCGACACGAATAAGATTTCGAGCTAAAGGACCACCCATTAAACCAATACCAATAAAACCTATTTTCATGAAAAAAACCTCTCTTTTGCCTTATAAGTAATATATGATAAAATATATCTAATATATTCAACATATATTAGATTATATATAAAGTCAATATTGAGAAATAGGATGAATATTAGGAGGTTTTTACATGAACAGTCATGAGTTTCATGAACTTACACATTATGTAATGGATTCACCTGCGAGTCCACCTGCTAGTTTATTTGCTGGCGGTTTTGATGATTGGAGAAGTAGAGCACGTCTAGCTCATTTTTTGGCAATGCCAGAATTGAAAAAACATGATGAAGCAATAGAGTTGTTTCGTTCTGTTGTTGAAGTAGAAATAGATGAAGAAAATCCTGAACAGGTAGAAGAAAAAGTTTATGCTTTGCAAAGATTATCTTCTTGCCTTCGTGAAGATAAAAAATATGATGATGCTCTTCACTATATAAATCTAGCTGTGCAATTAGTAGAGTCTACAGATTATTTATATAAATATATTCTACGTGGAGAAGTTTGGGCTGACCGCTGGAATTTATTATATAATAAGCAAGATATTGAAACAGCTGAAAACGAAATCGATGAAAAAATTCGCGTATTTGAAAATTTAGACGTGAAACATAATAGTTATTTATATTATGGTTATCGTTTTAAAGCTCAATTAATGGCTACCGGTTTGATGAAAGAGGAAGCTTTAAATTATATGAGAAAGGCTTTATCTTTTATGGATATTCCTGAAAAATATACGCCTGCTATAGAAAAAGCTTTTAGTGCTACTCATAATAATGTCGCATGGATTTTAAATACGATTGACCATGCATGCCCTTCACCAGAAAAAATTCATTGGGATATTTAAGTTTGCAAAAAATACATATATGACATTAAGTATTAGTTATATATGTATTTTTGTACATATATATATTTGGACAAAGATAGTATAGATAATAAGAGGAGGATTTTTATGGCGAAGGAAAAACATGTAGAAGGAGAAGCAGACCATTATATTAAGACATTGATAGGTGCTGTATTAGGATACGCAGCTGATGGTCTGGATATGTTTTTATTATCATTTATTTTAGTTTTTATTATTAAAGATTTTGGACTTACTACAGCAGAAGCTGGGAATTTAACTTTAGCAACAACTATTGGTATGTGGATTGGTTCATATATTTTTGGATTGTTAGCAGATAAATATGGACGTACAAAGATATTATCTTTTTCGATAATTTTATTTGCGGTAGCCACATTCTTGATGTATTTTGTTGATAATTATACAGTGTTACTTGTTTTACGCTTTATCATTGGTCTTGGTATCGGTGGTGAATTCGGTATTGGTATGGCAATTGTTACTGAAACATGGGCACCTGATATGCGAGCAAGAGCTACTTCATGGGTAGCACTTGGTTGGCAAGGCGGTGTATTATTAGCAGCAGTTATACCGGCTATAATTGTGCCAATGTTTGGCTGGCGTGCAGTATTTCTTGTAGGCTTAGTCCCTGCACTCATCGCAATTTATGTACGTATGCATCTTAAAGAACCGATTTTATGGCAACGTAAAAAACAGCGTCAGCAAGAATTGATTGCTAAAAAAGAAAATGGAACTATCACTGAAAAAGAACAAAAAGAATATTATTATTTGGCAGGTATGCCACTTAAAAAATTATTCACTACAAAGAGAATAACAGCGACAACAATAGGGCTTACAGTGATGTGTTTAGTGCAAAACTTTGGCTATTATGCGATATTTAGCTGGATGCCAACAATTTTATCTCAAAAATATGGCTATAGTTTAGCACAGACAAGTGGTTGGATGGTAATATCTATTGCTGGTATGGTTTTAGGTATAATCTTATTTGGTATTTTGGCAGATAAAATTGGACGTAAAAAGACTTTTGCACTTTGGTATATTGGTGGAACAATTTACTGTGTAATTTATTTCTTTTTTCTTTACAAGTCAAGCAAGTTTATTATGGGGAAGTTTCTTATTAGTTTTTACTGTAAATGGTATGATGGGTGGTTATGGTGCAGTTATTGCTGAAAATTATCCATCTGAAGCACGTTCTACTGCAGAAAATATAATTTTTGGTACAGGTCGTGGTTTATCTGGTTTTGGCCCTGCTATAATTGGTTATTTGGCAACAGGCGGAAGTTTGATAGGAGCAATGAGTCTTGTATTTGTTATTTATCCAATAGCACTTATTTTTATGTGGTTCACTGTTCCAGAAACAAAAGGTATAGAAATCGATTAATAAAAAAGGTTATGCTTTTGCATAACCTTTTTTGTTTATAATTCATCAATAGAGGATAGAAGCTCTGTATAATTGTGGAGATAAAAATCAGCTTGTGCTTTTATTGCCTCTGTATCAGCATCAGAATATTTGTCATAAATAGCAATGGTTTCAATACCAGCTTTTTTAGTAGCTTCAATACCGATTAATGAATCTTCAAAGATGATACATTCTTCTGGTTTGGCATTAAATTTTTGCATAGCTTTTTGATAAACTTCAGGGTCTGGTTTGATTTTGCTGACATCTTCACGTGTGTAGATTAAATCAAAATATTCATCAAGTGGAGCTTTGGCGTTGATATTTTTATTTAAAGTGCGATATATATCCATATTTGTGCGTTTTGTAGTTGTTGTTATAGCAAGTGTAAAATTCTTTGCTTTTAATTTTTTGATGACTAAATCGGCTTGTGGTTTATAATCGATTATATTTTGGAGAAAATCTTGAGCTATTTCATAACGCAATTTGATGATTTCTTCAGCTGAAATTTGAGCTGAATATTTATCCTTGAGATATTGGCAATAACATAAATAAGGATTTGGTTGTGCATTGAATTTTTTTTAATTGTGTATCACGGTCATTTTGCACAGTTGTTTCATCAATTGTTTTATTGGCTAATTTTTCAATGAGTTTTTGGTCGATTTGGTTCCAGATGCCAACAGAGTCAATTAAAGTGCCGTCCATATCAAAAAAAAGCAAATTTTTTATTTTTTAGCATGACAAAATTCCTTTCTGACAATAAAATGGTTTAGGTATATTGTAGCAATTATCTAAAAAAGTTGGAATATATATTTATCATTAAAATAAAAGCACTAATCTTTTTCTTTACAGTGATATTTATTTATGATATATTAATTTTTGTATGCAAAAGACATTCCCATTCTAGGGTAAGCGAAACTCCAACGCTGTCGTGGATTCGGGAGAAATAAAATTTAGGAGGATATTTTAATGTTAACTCAAGAACAAAAATTACAAATCATTCAAGATAACGCTACTCATGAAGGTGACACTGGATCCCCAGAAGTACAGGTTGCTTTATTAACTGCACGTATCGCATATCTTACTGAACATCTTAAAAACAATAAAAAAGACCATCATTCCCGTCGTGGCTTATTAAAAATGGTTGGTCATCGTAGAAGACTTTTAAGCTATTTATATGATATCGATGTAGAACGTTATCGTGCTCTTATTGCAAAATTAAATTTACGTAAATAATTAATTGAAAAAGCGGGAGCCTTTCCCGCTTTTTCTTTTAGTTTGCTTGATTTTAAGTTAAAATAGATATAGACACAAAGATTAAAATATTGATAAATACATAAATAGGAGGTAAGTTATGTATACTTTTGAAACAACACTTGGCGGTCGCAGTTTTGTTGTAGAAACAGGCAAAATGGCGAAACAAGCAAATGGCGCTGTATTAGTTAGATATGGTGAAACTGTAGTTTTAGTAACAGCAACAGCTTCTGCTGAGCCACGTGAGGGAGTAGATTTTTTCCCTTTAACAGTTGATTATGAAGAAAAAATGTACGCTGTTGGTAAAATACCTGGCGGTTTTATAAAAAGAGAAGGTCGTCCTGCTGAATCTGCTATCTTAAATAGCCGTTTAATCGACAGACCTATTCGCCCATTATTCCCAGAAGGTTATAGAAATGATGTTCAGATTGTAGCTACAGTTTTATCTGTAGAACAAGATAATGCTCCAGAAATCGCTGGTATGATTGGTGCATCTTGTGCACTTTCTATTTCTGATATTCCATTTTTAGGGCCAATCGCTGGTGTTCGTGTTGGTCGCATTGATGGCGAATTTGTTATCAATCCAACAGTTGAACAGCGTGAAAAATCTGATTTAAACTTGACTGTAGCAGGTTCTTATGATGCTGTAATGATGGTTGAAGCTGGTGCAAATGAATTATCCGAAGAAGTAGTTCTTGATGCTATTTTATTTGGTCATGAAGAAATCAAACGTTTAGTAAAATTCCAACAAGAAATGATGGAAAAATGCGGTAAAGAAAAACATCAGCCAAAATTATTTACTGTTCCAGAAGAACTTGTAAATGCTATTCATGAATACACTTATGATAAATTTGATGCTGCTGTTCGTGATGCTGATAAACTTCGCCGTGATGAACATGTAGCAGAAGTAAAAGCAGAAGCGAAAGAACATTTCTTAGAACTTTACCCAGAAATGGATATGGAAATAGATTATGTGCTCTACAAAACTTTAAAAGGTATTGTACGTCATATGATCACTCATGAAAAAATTCGTCCAGATGGTCGTGGCTTAGAAGAAGTTCGTCCTATTAGCTGTGAAGTAGGTATTTTACCTCGTACACATGGTAGTGCACTTTTCACTCGTGGACAGACTCAGATTTTAAATGTTACTACACTTGGCGCTTTAGGTGATGAACAAGTAATTGATGGTATCGGTGATGATACATCTAAACGTTATATTCATCATTATAATTTCCCTGGTTATTCCGTTGGTGAAGCTCGTCCAATGCGTAGCCCAGGTCGTCGTGAAATCGGTCATGGTGCGCTTGCAGAACGTGCATTAGTGCCAGTTATTCCTTCTGTAGAAGAATTCCCTTATACACTTCGCCTTGTATCTGAAGTTTTAGAATCCAATGGTTCTAGCTCCATGGGTAGTGTATGCGGTAGTACACTTTCCTTAATGCACGCTGGTGTACCTATTAAAAAACCAGTATCTGGTTGTGCAATGGGCTTAGTAAAAGATGGCGATGCTTACACAATTTTAACAGATATTCAAGGTATGGAAGATGCTCTTGGTGATATGGACTTTAAAGTAGCAGGTACTCCAGATGGTATCACAGCTATTCAAATGGATATCAAAGTAGATGGTCTTAGCAGAGAAATTTTAGCAGCTGCTCTTGCTCAAGCAAAACGTGGCCGTGAATTTATCTTAAGCAAAATGATTGAATGTATCAGTGAACCAAATAAAGAATTATCTCCATACGCTCCACGCGTAAATAGTATGAAAATCCCTACTGATAAAATTCGCGATGTAATTGGACCAGGTGGAAAAACAATTAAAAAAATAATTGATGAAACTGGTGTACAAATCGATATTCATGATGATGGTAATGTATTTATCACAGCAGTAGGTGCTGAATCTGCACAGAAAGCTCAAGATATGATCAATGCTTTAACTGCTGAAGTTGAAGTTGGTGCAGTTTATAAAGGTAAAGTTACACGCATTATGAATTTCGGTGCATTTGTAGAAATCTTACCAGGTAAAGAAGGCTTGTGCCATATTTCTCAATTAGCAAAAGAACGCGTAGGAAAAGTAGAAGATGTTGTAAACATTGGCGATGAATTAGAAGTAAAAGTTACAGAAATTGACCGTCAAGGTAGAGTAAATCTTTCTCATAAAGTGCTTCTTTAATAAGGCTGGTGAAAATAAGTGCATATTGTTTTGATTGAACCTGAAATTCCAGCAAATACTGGTAATATTGCACGTCTTTGTGCAAATACAGGTATTGAACTTCATTTAGTAAAACCACTTGGTTTTTCTACTGATGATAAATATTTAAAAAGAGCAGGTCTTGATTATTGGCATTTAGTAAAAGTGCATTATCATGAAAACTTTGATGAAGTTTTAGAAAAATATAAAGGTCATAAATTTCATTATGCTACAACAAAAGCCAATCATGTACACAGTGATGTAACTTATGGCATGGATGATATGCTTGTTTTTGGTAAAGAAACAGCAGGTATTCCTGAAAGTATTTTAAAAGAACATTGGGACGATTGCATTCGTATACCGATGATAAGTGAATCACGTTCTTTAAATTTATCTAATTCTGTGGCTGTAATTGCCTATGAGGCTATGCGACAACTTGATTATGCAAATTTAAAACAAGTTGGTTTTGATCATTTAGATTGATAGGAGCATAAATAATGCAAAAATTAAATGAATGTATAGCTAAATTAAAACAAATTTTGCCAGAAGATAGTGTGTTAATAGATGAGCCAATGTCTAAACATACTACATTTCAAATTGGCGGTCCAGCTGATTGCTTTGTAATGCCTTCAACAGTTGAAGAAGCTATCGCTGTTATAAAAATAGTAAAAGAATATGATGTACCACTAACAATGCTTGGCAATGGCTCTAATTTGTTAGTCATGGATAAAGGTATTCGTGGTATTGTTGTAAATTTAAATGAACGTTTTGCTAAAATTACAAGAGATGGTAATTTCATTAAAGCTCAATGTGGTGCTTAATGGTTGATGTTTCTAAATTTGCAGGTGAAGCTTCACTTACAGGTCTTGAATTTGCAGTGGGTATTCCAGGTAGTATCGGTGGTTGTATCTTTATGAATGCTGGTGCTTATGATGGTGAAATAAAAAATGTAGTTCATCGTGTTAGTGCTATTGATAAAGAAGGAAACCTCGTATACTATACAAATGAAGAAGCTCAATTTTCTTATCGTCATAGTATTTTCCAAGATAATGATAATTTGATTTTAGAAGTTGAATTAGAATTACAAGAAGGAAATCAAGATGAGATTTTAGCTAAAATGGCAGATTTGACTAATCGTAGAGAAACAAAACAACCACTTGAATATCCAAGTGCAGGTAGTACTTTTAAACGCCCACCTGGATATTTTGCAGGGACTTTAATTGACCAAACAGGTTTAAAAGGACTCACTGTTGGTGGTGCGCAAGTTTCTAAAAAACATGCTGGTTTTGTAGTTAATATCGGCGGAGCAACAGCTCAAGATGTACTTGATTTAATCAAAGAAGTACAAGATAGAGTTTATAAAGCTCATGGCGTGAAACTTTATCCAGAAGTAAAAATGATTGGTGAACAATAAAATATAACATAAAAGCTATAGCAAAGAATTTATTTTGCTATAGCTTTTTATTTAAATTGAAAATAAATTATTAACTATTAAGGATATAAAAATGATATATTTTATGCAGGGCTTATTATTTGGATTGGCTTATGTTATGCCTATTGGCATACAAAATATGTATGTTATTAATTCTGCTATGCAAAGAAATGTAAAAATAATTTATCTGACTACGATATTTGTAATTATATTTGATATTTCGTTAGCTATTAGTTGTTATTTAGGTATTGGAATTTTATTAGATAAATATCAATTTTTACGTGATTTCGTGATGTTTATTGGAGCTATGGTTATTTTCTATATTGCTTTTGATTTATGGAGAACGAATAGCAAATTAGAAATAAAATCAACTCATGATTATAGATTGTCAAAAATAATTATTTCGGCTTTTTCTGTAGCATGGTTAAATCCTCAAGCTATTATTGATGGTTCATTGATTTTAGGTAGCTTTAGAACATCTTTAGCGGGAGATAGTTCTATATATTTTATCATAGGAGTTTGTATCGCTTCTTGTTTATGGTTTTCTTCATTAGCTTTTATAGCACATAAATTTATAAATAAATTATATAGATTTGTTAAATATATTAATCTTATAATTAAATTTTGGAATTATCTTGATTAAGACCCTAAGAGTTTTAATACTTTTAGGGTTTTGTTGTATAATAAAATAAATATATACTTATTTGGAGGTGTTAATATGATTGGTGATTGTGCAAATTGTAAAAGTCATATTTGTGCAGGTAGAGGTATCAGTTGTAAAAAAAATAAATCAAGATGAAGTGCTTGATTTATATACAGATGAAGAGAAAAAAATTATGAAAGCAGCAGCTTTTGTGGAAGCCACATATTATAGTGAGCTTACACGTTTAGAAGAAACTGTAGAATTTGCCAAACAAATGGGCTATAAAAAATTAGGTTTAGCTTTTTGTATCGGTTTAAATAAAGAAGCTTATTTGGTTAATAAATTTTTAGCACGTGAATTTGAAGTAGTATCTATTTGCTGTAAAAATTGTGCGATAGCAAAGGATAAATTAGGCTTGAAAAAAATAAATCCCCAAAGTGCAACAGAAAGTATGTGTAATCCTAAATATCAAGCTGAATTTTTAAATCAAGCAGGTTGTGATTTATTTATTTCCTGTGGTTTATGTGTAGGTCATGATGCTATATTTAACAAAAATTGTAATGGTCCTGTAACTACATTAGTTGCAAAAGATAGAGTACTTGCTCACAATCCACTTGGTGTAGTTTATTCACGTTATTGGCGAAAAAAACTAAAATTAATGGAAGAAAATGAAATATAAATAAAAAGGAACAATATTTTGATATACATCAAAATATTGTTCCTTTTTTATTAATAGTTCGTGGATACTGTAAAAAGATGCTAAAATGTGGAGATTATAAAAACGAATAATAAATAAGAGTAATTCTATAATCTACCTTAATAATATTTGGTAATATTTATTTTTCCGCATTATAAAATTTTAGTGGTAACCGTGAGGTATTGAAAATAATTATCGTTGAATACGGTTTTAGTCTGAATGTTTGAGCGAAG
>ENA-OQJT01000084-OQJT01000084.1-human-gut-metagenome-genome-assembly--contig:-NODE-84-length-21013-cov-1.392607_pt1 | contig 21013 bp, 21 predicted proteins | sample MGYA00242612_ERZ504779 | MGnify/ENA primary metagenome ERZ504779 (study PRJEB26092, sample SAMD00036366) | human gut metagenome | host: Homo sapiens | study: EMG produced TPA metagenomics assembly of...
TTTTTTCTCTTCATATGGGAACCTCCTTATACGATCTTGTTATATCATATTTTTCCACAATTCATTGTATTTGTAAATACTTTTTGTCTTTTTAGTGTTTTATCTGTGAATTTTTTGTTTTTTCCCATTTCTTTGTATTTTTTTGTGTTTTTCGTAAGTGCCTCAAAACAAAAAAAGGACAGAAAAACGAGAATCATCTCTATTTTTCTGTCCTCTGATTTAATTCAATTGTTCACCTTCCGGCAACACTCCGCCTTCTTCTACAATGTTTGCCAGATCAATAATATTCTGCACAGAAGATTCAACCGGTTCCATAATAAAGAGTTCTGTATCACCACTGGAATAACATGTACCAGTTGTATTTGTACCTTCCGCTGCTACAGACTGAATCGTCCAAGCCGGATTATTACTCAACTGATATTTAATCAATGCGTTAATCTCTTCCTGAGACATATTTGTCTCAACATCTTTGCTCACCTGTTCCATAATCGCATTCGCTTTCAAGAGCATAGTCGGTGACAAACACTTCTTCAACATAGCAGTAATAACTGCCTGCTGATCTTTTCCTCTCTGGTTGTCTCCTCCTGGAACATTGTGTCTCTCTCTGCAGAAAGCAAGTGCTTCTTCACCATTGAAGTGATTATATCCTTCCTGTACATCCATTACATGTTCAGAATCTTCACTTGTTGTAAACGCATACTCTGAATATACATCAATTCCTCCAAGTGTATCTACAATATCAATTAATGAAGTAAAATTCAATCTCGCATAATAATTAATATCCGTCTCATACAATTCACCCAGTGTACGCATGGAGGCATCTACTCCGTAAATCCCTGCATGAGTCAGTTTATCTCTCTGACCGCCTGAAATCTTTGGAATCGGTACATAGTAATCACGCGGAGTAGTTACTAATAAAATCTGATGTGTCTGCGGATTCACAACTGCAATAATATTCACATCACTTCGGCTTGTTTCTGATACATCACCATAGACATCAATACCACTGATATAAACTGTAAATGGTTCTTTTATAATACTGTCATCTGTTGCTCCTGTTGAATTTCCGAAATCCAACTCAACACGTATATTAAATGTATACAACACTTTCACTTTATCGCTATAGCCATCTACTGCTTCTTCCATCAGACTTGTATATGCACTGTTATAAATGATTGCATCACAATCTCCATCAATCAGAGCCTGTGCCTGATCCTGAACGGAATCATACTCTTTCACTTCAATCGTATCAACGCCAACTTGCTTTTCAATATCAGCTACAGCTGTCTGTATATTGTCAGCACCTTTCTCAAACTGTACACCATACGTATAGTCTGCCGCATCTTCTATTGTCTCTGCCGAATCATCTGCTCGCACTGCAACGACCATCTTATCCACTTTATAGTTGCTGCCTGTGATCTTCCCAATCATATTATTAGCCTGAGCGACATAATAACTTCCCGTAAACATCACAACTGCCATAAGTAAACTGAATACTTTTCCCCAAGTCCCCCGTTTTCTCCTTGCCACCTGTGAATTCAGTGTCACACACCATAAGAAAAACAGTATTGCTGCTGCCAGTATCAGATACTTGTCCGGAATCATTCCTAACAAATACAATACCGCCATTAAGGCTATACTGGCAATCGTCTGAAGAATGATACACAAAGTCCCCAGCTTATTACTTCCCGATCTGCGGGAATACTTATTTGTACTTTTTTTTCTGCGTGCAGAATTGCCAGCAGATCCTTTTCGTTTTGCCATCTTACATCCCTTTTCTTAAATTAGAACAATTTTGACGGGTAAACTCCTTCTTCAATCAATCCACGAAGCGCTACTGTTACAGATTCTTTATCTTCCTTATATGTCACACCAAACCACTGGTCATGTGACTGCAGTACTTTTACTTCCAGTTTTCCATCACTTAACAGATCTCCAATCATTGTCGGAAGCAGATATTCTGCTTTTAGATCTGTACTTTCTGTTTTCTCAAGGAACTCATCAAATCCTGTCTTAAGAATCTCAAAAAATTCAGGTGTAATTCCCCACATATTCATAGATACCGGTGAATCAACATCAAGGAATACATCTCCATCCTCTTTGTGGATTACAGCTTTTCCGTCTTCTTTTTCGATGTTATGTGTCTCTTCAATGTCTGCAAGCATGCCATGTCCGTCTACTTCGCACACACCTCTGGTCACGCCTCCGTTATCACTCAATGTATTTTTCAATACAAAGCTGACCATACAAATCTGCATTATATCAGCAGATGGAAGGTTTGTCAAATAACTGTATGCCTCTTTAAATGCTTCTTTTCCATAATAATCATCTGCATTGATTACAAGGAATGGAGCATCCGCCACATCTTTACAGCAAAGAATTGCCTGACCTGTTCCCCAAGGTTTTGTTCTTCCTGTGAATTTTCCGCTGAATTTTTTCTGGAATATCATCAAGCTCTTGAAATGCATATGCTACTTCTACTTCTTTTTCAATACGGTTGCCAATGATCTCTTTGAAATCTTTCTCGAGATCTTTGCGGATAACGAATACAACTTTGTCAAACCCTGCTTCTAATGCATCATAGATGGAGTAGTCCATGATAATCTCTCCATTTGGTCCGATTGGAGCCAGCTGCTTGATTCCGCCTCCAAAACGACTTCCAATACCTGCCGCCATGATTATTAATGTTGCTTTGCTCATTTCGTTTTTCCTCCTAATGTCTCTTCACTGTTACAATATACCAGTTTATAAACACCACTTATTCTCCCAATCCATCTTTCACAAGTTGAACCATGTCTGAAAGTGCTATTTCTTCGTCTTCTCCTTCACAAATAATTGTAATCTCATCTCCGCTTTTATGCATGCACCCAGTACGCTTAATACACTTTTGGCATTTGCATTTACCTCTTCGTTTTTCATCTTTTTGTACACTGTGATCTTGCTCTTGTACTGCATCGCAGTTTTACAAAACAATCCTGCCGGTCTTAGATGAAGTCCTGTCGGATTTTTGATCACTACTTTATCGCTTACCATGTTATTCTCCTATTCTATCTCTCTGATAGTTGGAAGTTTTAACTCCAATATCATATAATATGCATTGAAAACTGTCAATGCCAGCCTTCTTAATTCTTTTTTAATTTAGACCTGTACTTTTTTAATTAATATGAAGTATTATTAATTTGTCCCAGCGTTATTTTCCGGTTGTTCATCCTTTGTGGATCCTTTTTCAGTCAATATAAGCTGCACTGTCACTGGTTTTGTCAACGTTACTCCATCCGGAAGGTCTACTTCTACCGGTATGTCATAAGTGCCTTCCTTCGTGTAATTCTGGAGATTTACCGATACTGCATTGCTGATATCCAGACTATCCAGCGTATCTTTCTCTCCCTGAAATACAAGTGTCACCTCAGCATCTGGCTCGTAACTTACCTGAAGATTTTTTGCCAGATAATTCTGTTTGATGGACGCAACCATAAACTCAATTGTACGATTTCCCAACTGTTCGATCATTGCAGTTGCGGTAACCTTTCCTGAAGCGCCTTCAATCAGTTCTACACCTTCCGGCAGATAATCTGTAATGTCAAATGCTTTCTCTATCTTCTCTGTTGCCCCAGCGATAGACAATTCAGATGCTGGAATATTGATACTTTCAATCTTGGATAAGGCCTCTTCTTTTCCGCAGATCTGCACGCTCGCCGGTTCGCTCGAACAACCGAGATATTCATATCCATCTGCCGGTGTTCCAGATGCTTCAAATTTTAATGGAACCGTCTTGATTCTCATTACTGTCACATCTACAGTGATTCCATCTTCTCCAAGATTATTACTTAGCTGTCCCTGATTGATTACATTTCCCGATGCATCATATAAAACAAGTTCTGCTGTAAGTTCTTCATCTTTTGAAATTCCATCTACATTAATCTTCGCTACGGCTTTATCAATTGATTTTACTGTTGATTCTGCTCCTGTAATCGTTATTTTTTCAGGATTAACTTTCATCTCTCCAATCTGATAACCGTCACGCTGCGTTCCTGTTGTGCTAACAGTCAGTGTAAATACAGTCTTACCTGTTGGTTCTGTCTTAATCTGTATATTTCTCGGAGCAGCCTCTGCCGACTGATAAGATCCACTATACTTTGGAATTGATACTGAAATTGGTATCAACCCTGTCCTGGAATCCATTTCTTTGATATCCGCAGTAGCCACAATATCATCCGACTTAATCTGTTGAATCACTGAACGTTTTGCGTAAACAACTACGTTTACATTCTGATCATCTAAAACCGTATAAACTTCCCCACCTTGTGTAATCACATCATCGTTCGCTATCGTAACTTTGATGTTTGTATAAGTTGATTTCGTAACCGGATTAGCAACATTCGCAACAATCAGCCAAAGAAATGCTGCAAAAACAAATGCAATAATCTTAAGCGGAAGATTCGTTGTCAATTTGTATTTTTTCATGATCTGTGCCATCCTTTCCGTATAGAAAACTTGTTCTTTGTCTCTGTCTTTCTATACTGAATCTGGCTTAACTGACTCCGAAGTTCTTCTGCGTTAATAGCTCGAAGCAATCGTCCTCCGGAAGCCACAGAAACAAGTCCCGTTTCTTCTGAAACAACAATCACAAGAGCATCGCAAACTTCGCTCATTCCCAATGCCGCACGATGCCTTGTTCCCAGATCTTTACTGATTGTCATGTTATCTGAAAGTGGCAGATAACATGTTGCTGATGTAATTCTGTCCCCTCTGATAATAACCGCGCCATCATGAAGTGGGGTGTTGTGTTCAAAAATATTGATCAGCACCTGAGAAGACACTTTACAATCAAGCTCTATACCTGTCATTTCATACTCTGTCAACTGAATCACCTGTTCTACTACGATCAGTGCTCCTGTACATACACTTCCCATAGCATAACAAGCTCTTACAATACTATCCAGTGTTTCATCCGAAAACCTCTGATTTTCTTTATTTTTATCGAACGGATTAATGTTACTAAATAAATTCTTCTCCCCCAGCTTCTCCAATGCCCGTCTAAGTTCTGGCTGAAAAACAACAATTGCTGCAATCGCTAATACATTAATCGACTCTCTTGCCAGATACAGGATCGTATTCATTTGAAAAAGCCATGCCAGAAGAATAAATCCCCCCAGCATAAGCATTCCTCGCAGAAGCATCCAGGCTTTTGTGTTCTTGATCCAGAGCATGATTTCATAGACAATAATCGTCACAATCAGAATCTCTATGATATCTTTTATCTGTATATGTGGAAAATACATTCCATTTGAATAATTTCTTATAAAATTCTGAATCCACTCTATCATCTCAAGTCTCACCACCTTATGTAATCACTCGTTGTTATGCACTCTTGCATCTTTTGCTCTGTCGATCACTCTTTTTTCTCTTCATTCTGATCCAGACCCAGTTCCTTGCTCAGACTTCTTGTTAAAAGAATATCTTCCGTCATGTTTGAATCATTAAAAATTGTTGTTTGTGCAAGATCAGACTCCTTTTTCAGTTGTTCTGACTGATCTTCTTCCTCTTTCTGTTCAACTTCCTTCAAATCAGAAACTTCTGACACAGCAGTATTGTTTTCTGTCTCTGACACATTCGGCATCTCTGCGTCCTGCCCCTGATGTTCTGTAATATGTTTTACCTGCTTCTCAGGCATCTGAACCCCTACTTTCGGAACTGCCTTTACATAATAATAGTATTCGTCATCTTCAAACTGAACATTCTCTGTTCTTGAATAATCCACAGAGAAAAAAATAACTTCAAGGAACAATCCTATTACAACACCAAGAATCCCACTGAAAATCATCATCGTATAAGACATGTGAAGTCCAAGAGAAATATTTCCCGATGCACCTACGATCACACAAACTGCTGCTCCTGTTGCTGATGCTATCTTCCAGGAATGATCAACTGCCCGATTTTTAATTCCGTTCACTACCAGTATTCCAATCACTACTGCAAACAGCATAACCCACATTTCTTGATAGCCTACAAACTGTTTTGTAAAATTGGTTAAAGTGCTGATCATTGTTGTTCCATCTGTACCTTTCAATGCTGTTGCAGAAGCTTTGATCAGGTAAAGCAGATAATAAACAAGGATTCCGCAGGATGCAGGAACAATCCATATTGTAGTACCTAACAGCCCAAATATAACCGGAATCACCAGTGGTATTTTCATGCCGAAAGCTACTACTGTCAGCAGAATCAGCCAGCTCTTCTCTGGGGTAAATCGAAAGTAGAAAATATACATTAACAAAAACAGTATCACCGCAACTCCGGCTATTGGCATAGATAATGTATATAAATGAGCCACTATTAACACAGTTGCTGCTGCCGTCATTACTGCTAGAGGGAGAAATGTACAGACTACTGCTAAGCCAACAGTACAAAGAACAGATGATGCCATCTTCATAAATCCAATATTAGAATTGATCAGGTTAAACACCAAAAGTGCAAGCAAAAACTGTGCTCCCTTTCGAACCAAGAGAGAGTGAGAAACATAAATCTGCTTAAATCTTTCTCTAAGAACCAATAAATTGTTCATTGCTCATTCTTCTCCTTTTTACACATCTTCTCTAAACGGGACAAATTACGATAATAACGTTTTACATTCTGTTTGGCAACTGCATGTTTTCTCTTATAAAAACTATTTGCGCAAACCCCATATATAACCAAAAGAACTATATAGCCTGCAATTGCTGCAATCAAGAGAACGAATAGTTTTAAAATTGTCAGATCAGCAGATAAACTATCACTCGAATAAATGCAGAAACTAACGAACAAAATTGCATAACCTATTGTTACCCAAATCAATGTAATCCATCTCTTAAGACTTGCATAATCTTTTCTGTAATAATCGGCAATTTTAAAATCATCTCTGTAATTCTTCTCATATATCGACATTTTTGTCATTAAACGAATCCTGTCTTTATCTAACATATCCGACATTCACCTTTCAAGATTTCTCTCCTAAGTATACCATATGTTCAGATGCCTTGTCCAATGCTTAGAGTCAAAAAGTAGACATTTTTAACACCTGCTTTTTCAGGATTCCTGCAGCACGTTCTATTGTACTTCCGGTTGTGTAAATATCATCAATCAGAAGAATGTTCTGGCGTGGATTCCACGATTTTGAAACCGCAAATGCCCCCTTCAGATTTCTGTGTCTCTGCTCCCCGTTCATTTCCTTTAAAGGCCGGGTTTTCTTAATCCGATATAAAACATCTTTTTCTATAGGAATTCCCATACATTCTGATAACTGCTTTGCTAAAAGTTCTGCCTGATTATATCCTCGTTTTCTCATTTTCGATCTATGTAATGGAATTGGAATAATTGCCTGAATCCCCCATCTTCGAATCTGAAATTCAAACTCATCTGCCAGCTCTTTCCCAAAGATTTCCGCATAATATCGCTTGTTGTGATATTTCAACCGATATACTGAATTTGAAACCGGCGGAATGTGAACCCAGAGGCTGCGTCCTTGTTCATAATTACTTTTTCTTCTTTCACAATCCCTGCAATACTCTTTCGTTTCATCCTCCAATGGCTTTCCACAATGGATACATTTTATTTTTCCCACCTTAACAACCTGTTTTCTACAGTCATCGCAAATACCTTTTGAGCTGATTTCCTGACAAAACGGGCATCTTTTTGGATACATTTTTTCTAAAATTCTTTGATTCGCTCGTCTAAGCTTGTAAATCTTCCCTGTTCGCTTTTGTTTTCGATCATTTCCTGAAATGTTAGTTCACTCCCTACTATTGTTAAACATTTTTTTGCCCGCGTCACTGCTGTATAAAGCAGATTCCTGTTATATAGTAACTTTGGTCCTGGAAGAAGTGGGATAATGACCGCCGGATACTCGCTTCCCTGAGATTTATGAACCGTAATCGCATAGGCAAGTTCTAACTCATCTGTCATATCGTATCCATATTTTACCTTTCTCCCCTCATCATATTCCACGATAACAGTTTCTGTATATTCATTGATTTCATCAATGACTCCCATATCACCGTTAAAAACTCCAATTCCTTTGTCAACTGTTAATCCAAATCTGGTAGAAACTTCCCACTCTAATTGATAATTATTTTTAATCTGCATTACTTTGTCACCTTCACGGAACAATCTACCATTAATTTCTTTCTCCGTTTTTTGGGAATCTGAAGGATTCAGATATTGCTGTAGAATCACATTCAATCGTTCTACACCCAGCAATCCCTTACGTGTTGGTGTCATTACCTGGATTTCATTTGGATCGGCCTGCACATATCTGGGTAATTTCTTCTGTATTAAAGTAATAACGACGCTAATGATCGTATTCGCATCCTGGCGTTTTAAGAAGAAGAAATCCCGGCTTTTATTATCAATTGTAACCGGTTCTCCTGCATTGATCTTATGAGCATTTACTACAATATCACTCTCTCCTGCCTGACGAAAAATCTTTGTAAGTGTCACTACGTGAAATTTTTCTGAACGTATGATATCTTTTAACACACTTCCCGGTCCCACGGACGGAAGCTGATCCACATCTCCCACAAGAATAAGTCTTGTTCCCGGAATAACTGCTGATAAAAGCGCATGCATCAGATTCAGATCAACCATGGACATCTCATCTATAATGATAACATCTGTCTCAAGTGGATTCTCTCTGTTTCTCAAAAATCCACCTACACTGTTCTCTTCCTCAGGATTTCCACTTACTTCAAGTAATCTGTGAATCGTCTGGGCTTCATATCCTGTAGCCTCTGTCATTCGCTTTGCCGCGCGTCCTGTTGGCGCTGCAAGAAGGATACTCATTCCTTCGCTTTCAAAAAATTGAATCATCGTATTGATCGTTGTCGTCTTACCTGTACCCGGTCCTCCTGTTAATATGAGCAAACCATGTTTAATAGCTTCTATAACAGCTCTGTGCTGCATTGGATCCAATTCTATCTTTTCTTTCTGTTCTACTCTTTTCAGACGTTTCTCCATCATGTCTTCCGGCATCTGACAGTCAATATCAAGATCATTAAGCATTTTCGCAGTATTCAATTCCAAGTAATAATAATGTGCTGGATAAATGCGAATTTCCTCATCCACTTCTTTCATAACTGTTTTCCGCTCTATACACAGATCCATGATGTACTTCTCAATATCTTCAAGATCAACTCCTAAAAGTGCATTCGCCCTTCGAAGCAATATATTCTGTGGTAAATACACATGCCCCTCACCTACTGCCTGTTGCAATGTATAAAACAAACCACTTCGTATACGATAATCTGAATCTGTATGTATGCCAATCTTGGATGCAATTTCATCCGCAGTCTTAAATCCGATTCCTTCAATATTATCTGCAAGCTGATACGGATTTTCTTCTAGCACTTTATACACTTTCATTCCGTAATACTGATAAATCTTGGCTGCCAGCTTTGTGGAAATACCGTATTTCTGCAGATAAATCATGGCTTTTCGCATATCTTTCTTTTCTTCAAGCTGAGATGCAATCTCCTGTGCTTTTCTTTCACTGATTCCTTTGATCTCCGCAAGTCTTTCCGGCTCTTCTTCAATAATGCGGAAAGTATCCTCTTTAAACTTTTTCACGATTCGGCCAGCCAGTGCCGCACCCACACCTTTCACTGCTCCGGAGCCAAGATATCGTTCAATAGAAACAATATCCTCCGGCTCTTTTTACTTTATAATGAGAAATCTTCAACTGCTTACCGTAAACATTATGATTCACATATTCTCCTTGAATTTCAAGAAGTTCACCTTCATTAATATAGTTCAGACTTCCCACGCATGTCACTTCACCATCGTCATGTTCAATATGAAATACTGTATACCCATTATCAGAATTTCTATATACAATATGACTCACATACCCTGTAACTGTTTCCACACTTTTTCCTCTCTCTTCTTGTATCTTTTCCTATTTATATGCAGAAAAAGGGTGTGTTCCTATTATACACACCCCTTGTAATTGAATCTTCTTCTCTAAGAACCTGACACTTCAAATTCTTTTTCAGAATTCTTTCTCTTAAAACTCTTTTCTTCCACTCATAAATTCCACAAACTGTCCGGTACCAATTGCAACGACTTTCATCGGATCCTCTGCTGTCATCGTGTTAATTCCTGTTCTCTCTTCGATCAATTCTTCCAGTCCGCGAAGAAGTGATCCTCCTCCGGTAAGAACAATTCCCCGATCAAGGATATCTGCTGACAACTCCGGTGGAGTCTGCTCGAGTACTCCGATTACAGCTTCTACAATCTGTCCTGTAGATTCTCTTAAAGCTTCTTCTGTCTCAGACGAAGTCACCGTAACTGTCTTCGGAAGCCCTGTTACCAGATTACGCCCTCTGACTTCCATCTTCTCTTCCTCTACAAGTGGATAAGTCGTTCCAATCTTAATCTTGATATCCTCTGCTGTTCTTTCTCCAATCAGAAGATTGTGTTTCTTTCTCATATAGCGTACGATTGCTTCATCGAAATCATCGCCCGCTATCTTAATTGATGTATTCACAACTGTTCCGCCCAGTGAAATAACTGCAATATCTGCTGTGCCTCCACCGATATCAACGATCATGTTTCCACAAGGCTTTGAAATATCTATTCCTGCTCCTATTGCAGCTGCCACAGGTTCTTCAATCAGATGAACTTCTCTTGCTCCGGCTGCAAAGGTAGCCTCTTCCACAGCCTTTTTTTCTACTTCTGTAACACCACTTGGTACACAGATACTGATTCTCGGTTTCTTAAATGTACGTTTTCCCAGAGCTTTCTGAACAAAATACTTAATCATCTTCTCCGTCACCGTATAATCAGAAATCACCCCTTGTCTGAGTGGTCTTACTGCAATAATATTCCCCGGTGTTCTTCCAAGCATCAGACGCGCTTCTTCACCAATTGCCTTGATCACATTCGTATCACGATCAAATGCGACAACTGATGGTTCTTTCAGAACAACTCCTTTTCCTTTCACATATACCAGTACACTGGCTGTCCCCAAATCTATTCCAAGATCTACTGACATCATAATTTCTATATCTCCCTTCTAAAACGCTCTTTTGCTGTTCTCAGCAAGCTCCTGCAAATAAATGACTCCGTCTGTTACTGATTCCAGCATTTTCTTTCCTCAATCAAGTGTCTTTTGTCCCTTGAAGGGGTTTATCGTTACTGTTTTTTTCACTATTTACTGTTGTCAATATTATGTAACCAAAACAGTAATGTTTTATCATCCGCATACTTTAGTATAATAGACTTCGCTTAAAATAGAAAGGCATTTTTTGCATATATTTTACGACTTTTTTTCGTCTTTTTTTCGTCTTTATTTCTCCAATATAGCCGCAATATATTTCCCTGTATAAGAATCTGGATTCTTTGCGACCTCTTCCGGAGTACCACTTGCCACAACAGTTCCTCCGCGGTCTCCTCCTTCTGGTCCAATGTCAATAATATAGTCTGCCGTCTTAATCACATCCAGATTATGTTCGATTACAATTACTGTATTTCCATCCCCGGAAAGTCTGCGGAGAATCTCTGTTAATTTATGCACGTCTGCAAAATGAAGTCCTGTCGTAGGTTCATCCAGAATATATACCGTTTTTCCGGTACTGCGTTTGCTAAGTTCTGTCGCAAGTTTAATTCTCTGTGCCTCGCCACCTGAAAGCTCTGTAGAAGGCTGTCCCAAACGAATATACGACAATCCGACATCTCTCAACGTCTCCATCTTTCTTCGAATGCTTGGCACGTTTTCAAAGAAATCTACCGCTTCTTCCACTGTCATATTCAATACATCATATATATTTTTCCCTTTATAGCGTACTTCCAGCGTCTCACGATTGTAACGCTTTCCGCCACAGACTTCACATGGAACATAAACATCCGGAAGAAAATGCATCTCGATTTTCAGGATTCCGTCTCCTGCACATGCTTCACAGCGTCCCCCTTTAACATTAAAGCTAAACCGTCCTTTCTTGTATCCACGTGCTTTTGCATCCGGCGTTCCTGCAAACAAATCTCGGATCAAATCAAACACGCCTGTATAAGTGGCAGGATTTGACCGTGGCGTCCTTCCGATTGGTGACTGGTCGATATTAATCACTTTGTCAACCTGATCTAGCCCTTCTATTCTCTTATGTTTTCCGGGGATTGTTCTTGCCCGGTTCAAGTCTCTTGCAAGTCTTTTATATAAAATCTGATTCACAAGAGAACTTTTCCCCGATCCAGACACTCCCGTTACACAAGTCATAACTCCCAAAGGGAATTTTACATCAATGTTCTTGAGATTATTCTCTTGTGCACCGACTACTTTCAGATAACCTGTCGGCTTCTTTCTTTCTGTCGGAACCGGAATCCTGATTTTTCCACTCAAATACGCTCCTGTGACAGAATTTGGATTTTTCATAATTTCCTGTGCATTTCCCACAGCAACAACCTGACCGCCATGTTCTCCTGCCCCCGGACCGATATCTACTATATAATCCGCTGCCAGCATCGTATCTTCATCATGTTCTACTACAATCAATGAATTTCCAAGATCACGCAGATGTTTCAGCGTCGCAAGAAGTTTATCATTATCTCTTTGATGAAGTCCGATACTAGGCTCATCCAGAATATATGCAACTCCGACCAGACCTGATCCAATCTGTGTTGCAAGACGAATTCTCTGTGCTTCTCCACCGGAAAGTGTTCCTGTCGCACGCGCAAGCGTCAGATAATCCAGACCGACATCCATCAAAAACCTGATTCTTGCTTTGATCTCTTTCAGAATCTGATTACCAATCAACTGCTGTGTCTCTGTCAATTGAAGTTCATCTAAAAATTTCTGAAGCCGTTCTATAGAAAGTGTTGTCACTTCTGAAATATTCTTATCTCCAACTGTTACAGCTAAAGCCCCCGGCTTCAAACGCTGTCCTTTACAGGCTGAACATGGTGTAATATTCATAAATGTCTCATATTCTGCTTTCATCGTCTGAGAACCTGTCTCACGGTAACGACGTTCCACGTTCTTGATCAATCCTTCAAATGCAACCGGATAAATCCCTTCGCCTCTCTGACCTTTATAATAAACCTTTACTTCTTTTCCGTCTGTTCCATAAATCAAAATATCATGGATTTCTTTCGGATAATCCTCAAAAGGGGTGTCCAGATCAAAATGATATTCTTTACAAAGTGCATCCAGAATTGCACGTGTGAAGCTGCTCTTGTCTGTACAGGACTGCCATCCTAAAACTGCAATCGCACCTTGATTAATAGACAACGATGGATCCGGAATCATCAGTTCTTCTGAAAATTCCATTTTGTATCCAAGTCCAAAACATTCCGGGCAAGCACCAAATGGATTGTTAAAAGAAAAACTGCGTGGTTCAATCTCATCAATACTGATCTCACAGACAGGACAGGAAAAACTCTGACTGAAATTCAGAGGTTCTCCATCGATCACATCAACAACAAGCAGACCTTCTGCGAGCTCAAGTACATTTTCGACAGAGTCTGTCAGTCGTTTTTCAATTCCAGGTTTTACTACAAGACGATCTACAATAATCTCAATATTATGCTTGATATTCTTATCTAATGTAATTTCTTCTGAAAGTTCATACATATTGCCATCCACACGAACACGAACATATCCACTCTTTTTTGCACGTTCGAAAAGCTTTGCATGTGTTCCTTTTCTTCCACGTACAACAGGTGCCAAAAGCTGTATCTTCGTTCTCTCCGGAAGCGCCATGATCTGATCCACCATCTGATCTACCGACTGTTTTGCAATCTCACGACCACATTTCGGGCAATGCGGAATTCCAACTCTCGCATATAATAATCGAAAATAATCATAAATCTCCGTAACAGTTCCAACTGTGGAACGTGGATTGTGATTCGTTGATTTCTGATCGATAGAAATTGCAGGTGAAAGCCCTTCGATACTTTCTACATCCGGTTTCTCCATCTGACCAAGAAACTGTCTTGCATAGGAAGACAGTGATTCCATATAACGTCTCTGTCCTTCTGCATAAATTGTATCAAATGCAAGGGAAGATTTTCCAGAACCGCTAAGTCCCGTCAAAACAACCAGTTCATTTCTTGGGATATCTACATCTATATTCTTCAGGTTATTTTCATTCGCGCCTCGTATCTTAATGTACTGTCTGGCGTCCATTTTCTTACCCATTTTGTAATCTCCTATTCCATATCATTGAGCATCTTTTTTAATTCAACAAGCTTATCACGAAGCTCTGCCGCTGCCTCAAAGTTCAATTCCGCTGCTGCCTTCTTCATCTGTTTCGTCAGATCCGCGATCAGTTTCTCCAGTTCTTTCTGGCTCATGGACTCCGGATCTTTTTCAAGCCGCATCTCTTCTGCCGCAACCTTTTTAGAGATACTGATCAGATCACGCACTGACTTCTGAATCGTCTTCGGCGTGATTCCATGCTCTTCATTGTATCTCATCTGAATCTCACGACGACGCTGTGTCTCATCGATTGCCAGCTGCATTGATTCTGTAATCTTATCTGCATACATGATTACATGTCCTTCTGCATTACGCGCTGCACGACCGATTGTCTGAATCAGCGAAGTCTCAGAACGAAGGAATCCTTCTTTGTCTGCATCAAGAATCGCAACAAGAGTGATTTCCGGAATATCAAGTCCCTCTCTTAAGAGATTGATTCCAACCAGCACATCAAACACATCCAGACGCATATCTCGGATGATCTCCGTACGTTCAAGTGTATCAATATCCGAATGAAGATATTTCACACGGATTCCTACTTCACGCATATAATCTGTCAAATCTTCTGCCATACGCTTTGTCAGCGTTGTGACAAGGACTTTATTCTTCTTACTAATCTCTTTGTTCACTTCACCGATCAGATCATCAATCTGTCCTTCTACCGGTCGCACTTCAACTTCCGGATCCAGAAGTCCTGTCGGACGGATTACCTGTTCTGCTCGAAGAAGTTCATGATCCTTCTCATACTCTCCCGGTGTCGCAGATACAAACATCACCTGATTAATCTTGCTTTCAAACTCATCAAAAGTTAAGCGGACGGTTATCCTTCGCAGATGGCAGGCGGAATCCATAATCTACCAATGTCTGCTTTCTCGACTGGTCTCCGTGATACATTCCACCAATCTGCGGGATCGTCTTATGTGACTCATCAATCATCATAATAAAATCATCCGGGAAATAATCGATCAATGTATACGGAGCCTGTCCCGGTCGAAGCCCTGCCAAATGTCTGGAATAATTCTCAATTCCGGAACAAAATCCAGTCTCCTTAAGCATCTCAATATCAAAATTCGTTCGCTCCGCAATACGCTGTGCCTCTAAAAGCTTGTCATTTCTCTTAAACTCTTTGACACGTTCTTCTAATTCTTCTTCAATATCTGCCACCGCACGTTTGATATTCTCACGGTCAACCACGTAATGAGATGCCGGAAAGATGGCTATATGCTTTAGCTCATCTTTCACCTCTCCTGTCAAAATATCAATCTCTGAGATCCTGTCTATCTCGTCTCCAAAGAATTCCACACGAATCGCTGTGTCACTCTCATATGCCGGAATGATTTCCAAAACATCTCCACGCACACGAAATGTACCACGGTGGAAATCCATATCATTACGATCATACTGGATCTCAATCAGCTTTGCCATTACTTTATCACGATCTTTGATCATACCAGGACGCAAAGAAACTACCATGTTCTGGTAATCTACCGGGTTACCCAGTCCATAGATACAAGATACACTTGCAACAATGATCACATCTCTTCGCTCCATCAGCGACATAGTTGCGGAAAGTCGAAGCTTATCAATCTCGTCATTGATGGAAGAATCCTTGGCAATATATGTGTCTGAAGATGGAACATATGCTTCCGGCTGATAATAGTCGTAGTAGGAGACAAAGTATTCCACTGCGTTATTTGGGAAAAACTCCTTGAATTCTCCGTAGAGCTGCGCAGCCAGCGTCTTATTATGTGCAATAATCAATGTCGCTTGTTCATCTGTTGAATAACATTCGCCATGGTAAATGTCTTACCAGATCCAGTAACGCCAAGCAACGTCTGACACTGGTTTCCTTCTTTGAAGCCTTCGACCAGCTCTTTAATTGCCTGCGGCTGGTCGCCAGTTGGGTTGTATTGTGATACTAATTCAAAATGATCCATGTAATTTCTCCTGATCGCTCTAATTTAGCGGTGATATTTTAGAAATAGTAGTTGTTTTCTTAGTATTGTTACTTGTATAGTATATCATTCAGGAGAAAAAAAGTACAGAACTAAATCGAATGTTTGTTCTGTACTTTTACATCTTAGCTCGATTCTACATACCTTTAAAATGTATCTGGATTTAAAGTCAAATTTTTTATTTCGTTGACAGAATAAACTTTTAAGATATATAATATTTTTATTACATTTGTAAGATTTGGAGGAATATCACATGAGCAATCTGCCTCAAATTTCAGAAGCTGAATTTGAAGTTATGAAAATCGTTTGGAAATACGCACCAATCAGCACCAATGAAATTACTGAAAAATTAACACAAATTTCCAGTTGGAGTCCTAAAACAATTCAGACATTGATTAAACGTCTCGTTTCTAAAAAAGCACTAACCTATGAAAAACAAAGCCGGGTTTTTGTCTATACTCCATTGGTCAAAGAAGACGAATATATTCGGCAGGAAAGTAATTCTTTTTTAAAACGATATTATAATGGTAATATCACTTCTATGCTTGCCTCTTACATTGAGGATGATAAATTGTCTGAAGAAGACATTGCCAGCTTACGGAATCTTCTTTCCAATCATTAACCATGGGAGGAGCATATTTTGATATATTTTAGTTTTCGATTTTTACTGTGTAATGCCATCATTTGTATTTTTTTAGGTAGTTTACTGGGATTAAAAAATTTATTGCAAAGGCAATTATCCGCACGTATGCAATATAATCTTTCGATTATATTTCTTGCCGTTCTAATTGTTCCCTTTTTACCAATAAGCTCTGCCCCATCTTCTATATCGTGGAGCCATTTGCTGACAGCCAGTTCAAGTACCAATGGTGACATTCAAACCACTTTTCTTTCTGGTAATGGTTATAATTTGGATAAAATAAATGATTTTGCTGTCTCTGTCAGCACCCAAATACCAACTTTTATTCACACATTACTTGTATTTTTCTGGAGTATCGGTATATTCATAATGTTTTTTCTTCTCTACCGCTCAGTAAGACAAGTAAACGCCTTACATAGTTCTGCTTTACCTCTTCAAAATGAAGAACTAAACGCTCTTTATATAGAATGTTTAAACGAAGTGAACAGCAAGCATACCATTCCGATTTATAGTACAGCATTTTTGAAATCTCCTGTTTTGGCTGGTTTCCTGCATCCTCGCATTTATCTTCCAATTCACTTGATTTCAGATTTTAACGCTGGAACTATAAGCTCAACTGATATTCGATATATGCTTCTTCATGAACTGCAGCACTACAAGCATAAAGATATTCTAATTGGATATTTGATAAATACAGTACATGTTTTCTACTGGTTCAATCCCCTAATCTGGTATTTTCTAAAAAGAATACGGCAGGAACGCGAACTTGCCTGCGACAGTGCTGTATTACAATTATTGAAAGAAACAGAATACAAGTCATATGGAAATACACTGATTAACTTTGCCGAAACAATAGCTCTGTCTCCATTCCCTCTTACTATGGGAATCAGTGGAAATATAAAACAGTTAAAAGGACGCATTTTAAATATTGCATCATTCCACCAACCTACTTTTAAACAAAAAAATTCGTGGATATCTTATATGCATATTCGTCTCTACTATCATCATTGGATGCATTCCCATACTTTCTGTTTATGCTTCTGATCAAACTGGCTATCATTTTGACACAACCGAAAAGAATATTACTCAGCTAAATCTTTCTTCCAATTTTGGGGACTACACCGGAAGTTTTGTTTTATATAATCAGTCTGCTGATAAATGGAATATTTATAATATGGATCATGCTTCCACACGTGTATCACCGAATTCGACTTATAAAATATATGATGCATTACTTGGCTTGGAATCTGGAATTATTACACCAGAACATTCCACTTTCACATGGAATGGAGAACCATATCCTTTTCATTCATGGGAAGCCGATCAAGATTTAACCTCGGCTATACATAATTCTGTAAACTGGTATTTTCAGGCAATTGATTCACAGGCAGGTTTTGAAGCCGTAAGAACATTTTTACAGACAATAAACTATGGGAATCAAAATACTGGAACAAATCTAAATCTCTATTGGACAGATTTCTCTCTGAAGATATCACCCATAGAACAGGTGGAATTGTTACAGGATTTCTATCAAAATAATTTTCATTTTGACAGTAAAAATATCCAGGCAGTAAAAAAAGCCCTGCTGCTTTCCACTACTTCTTCCGGTTCTCTTTACGGGAAAACAGGAACCGGGCGTGTCAATGGTAAAGATGTCAATGGCTGGTTTATCGGATACATTGAAACAGCGAATAATACTTACTACTTCGCAACAAATATTCAATCCTCTTCTGGTGCAACTGGAAGTCAGGCTACCGAAATAACAGAATCTGTACTTTCTAATCTTGGTATTTGGAAATAAATAAAGAGAACTGATAGCATAATTTCCTGTTATCAGTTCTCTTTATTTCATTCTTCTCTACTGATCAATTCTGCAAATTACCTAACCGGTACTGATACCTCGGTATATTATCAATACCATTATCTAAAATCCTGTTTCCAACATACTGAATCGTTCCATCATCCTGAATTTTCATCGTAAGTTCGTGTGTAATAACAGCATCATTACATACAACAGAATCACATACTGCATGAATTGTCAAAACAATGGTTCCATCTTCATTGTTCCTGACTTCTGTTACTTCCGGTAAAGACAAGCCAAAATGTGTTGGTGAATAATTACCACATCCCAATCGTTCCCAGATAAACATATTACTTTGTTCATCGTAGACCGCCCATTCTTTCAATTCTTCTTTTGTAACAGGAAGATATGTCATAATTACATTTTCGAACTCTTCTGCTGGAATTCCCACAACCTCTTTTTCTGCCGTAAATTTTTCTCCATATTTCATTTGATAAAAATATTCATAAAGTCCATTATAATCCAACCCCTGCATATCCTCCGCATTCCAGTTTGAACATAACAGATTGTTTCCCTGATAGCCGAACGTACTCACATATTTTTTTGAATATTCCCGACACTCCTCACTCAAAGGCTTTACCCGGATAATACAACTTCCATCTACAATCTCTGTCACTTCCGGTGGTTCAGGTACGCATAATTCATAACAGAAATTCCCATTTTCAGTATATGCCCATTCTTTTATTTTTGATAGCGATATGTATGTAAGTACAGGCTCTGTATCCTCACTCCAGATCATTTTTGCGGACATCACACTCATTTCTTTTCCATCATAACTATATTCTTTTCTGGTAATTCCACCATCTGTATCTGCTTCATATAAAATTACACTTCCTTTTTCTTCTTGTTCTGCAGATTTTAAAAAATTGTTCCATCTTCTGATAATTATCCATAACAGAATAATGATCGGAACCAATGACCGGATTCCCATTTTGTTTGATAATTTCTTTCATCCGATTCATCATTTGCTCAGCAGTGTTCTGATCTGCTTCTTGTATTCCATTATATTCAGAATAAATGTCTCGGACAATGCCCATAATTTCTTCACAATCGTTCACAACTTCCTTTTTCTTGTCTTCATCGATTGGTAAATTATATCCCTTATCCGGATTTTCCATGGTAGTGTTTTTCTGATTCTTCTCATTTTTTACATCTGTGCTGTTTAACGATATCTTACTTTCACAGGAAGTCAGAATCATTCCTATACAAAGTACTAACAAAATACTTTTTCTTTTCATATTGCCCCTAATTATTACTGTAATTCTCTTCCCACTCTTCTTCTGTTAACCTTGGCATATACCACCCTGCATTTGCATTTTGATCTGACCTGATTACCTTATTTGATAAATACTGGAAACTTCCGTCTTCCATAGGTTTTATCATCAATTCACTGGTGATTGCCTGATCTAACATTCTGATTTCCCATACTGCTTCTATCGTAAGTTTTAATGTTCCATCTTGTAATTTTTCATATGAGATAACTTCCGAATATGGCTCATATGGGAATTCACAATCATATAACCCTCGCGGTCTGTATCTAAAAGTTCTATTATCAGAGTTATAAAAAGTTCCCTTTTCAATCTCGGTATTACTAAATGGTAAATAGGTCTTTATAACCTCTTCAAACTCATCTTCTGGAACTTCATATTCTGCTCCACCATAATTTGCTTCATATGGAACTTGCTTTCCATATTTCATATAATACATTTTTTCATAAAGATCATAAAAATCAAGTTCCGTATAATTCTGGTTATCCCAATTTGTAATCAACAGATTATTAAGTGCATACCCCAACGGCATAACATATTTTCGATTCAATTCCCGGCATGTTTTATCTAATGGCTGCACTCTGAATCCAGTTTCACCCGGTGCTCCATCAAATCCCGGTGGGTGATATTCCTCCAGAAACAAATATCCTTTTTCTGTATATTTCCACTCATATGCTTCATATTCATCATAATAATTAGCCTGTGGACTATTATCTTTCCATTTAACCTGACATAATCGAACATTTATCTTTCCATTCATTGACTCTAAATGATATTGTATAATTTCCCCTTCATCAAATACAACAACAATATCAACTGCTGCCTGTTCTTCTTTCTCCGCTGCCTTGCAAAATTTTTCTACTTTTTCACGATTGACCATATCAATCTGATTATCACAATCTACTGCCGCATATCCTTTCTCTTCCAGACAATTGATAATTTTTCTTTTCGCCTTTAATGTATTTAACTCCGACTTCTCCTTCATATAAACAGACCGAAAAGTTTGCGCTGTTTTTTTTTTGCTTCTGCATTCATTTCAGATTCTACGGTTTCTTTCTTTTCTTCTTT
>ENA-OQJT01000085-OQJT01000085.1-human-gut-metagenome-genome-assembly--contig:-NODE-85-length-21003-cov-0.992384_pt1 | contig 21003 bp, 27 predicted proteins | sample MGYA00242612_ERZ504779 | MGnify/ENA primary metagenome ERZ504779 (study PRJEB26092, sample SAMD00036366) | human gut metagenome | host: Homo sapiens | study: EMG produced TPA metagenomics assembly of...
CTAAACCAAAAGCAGCACTTAGAATTTTATATCCAATAGGTACGGCAGAAGTAGCACCATAACCTGCATTTTCTACGATAACAGCTACAGCAATATTAGGATTATCAAATGGACCGTAGGCTACAAACCAACCATGATCACGACCATGAGAATTTTCGGCAGTACCTGTTTTACCAGCAATTGGCACAGGGAAGTCTTTAAACATGGCAGCTGCTGTACCGACAGTACTAACTTCATGTAGACCTTCTTGAACAAGACTGATAACAGCTGGATCGATATTTAAATCACGTTCAACTACTGGATCAAAATGTTTAATTACAGTACCATCTGGAGCAATGATATCTTTTACTAAATATGGGCGATATTTTTTACCACCATTAGCAGCTTCACTCATAACTAAAGCCATTTGTAATGGTGTAGCAAGTGTGAACCCTTGACCTATAGAAGCGTCAAATGTTTCAGCAAGATACCAATCTTCATCAAATACCTTACGTTTGTATTCAGGGCAAGCGACATTACCTACAGCTTCATATGGTAAGTCTATACCTGTTTTTCACCAATACCAAAGATACGAGCCCATTTTGCTAATCTATCAATGCCTAAACGGTTACCCATTTCGTAGAAATAAACGTTATCAGAATGAGCTAAGGCTTGTTCAAAAATTGATATAACCTAAAGCTTCACCATCAGCATTTTGTTTTTGGAATTATCCAGTGCTGGCCAGAGTCAAAAATCAATTCATCAGGAGTTACTACTTTTTCCATTAAAGCAGCAGTACCTGTGATGATTTTGAAAGTAGAACCAGGAGGATATTCACCAGTTACAGCTTTATTATCAAGAGGATAATGTGGATTATTATTTATAGCATTCCAGTCTTTAGTGGAAATACCAAGAGCAAATAAATTTGGGTCATAAGTTGGACGACTAACCATGGCTAATACTTCGCCAGTTTGAGGATTTAATACTACAGCGGCAGCAGCCTGCGCATTGATGCCAGACATTACTTCGTCCATGGCTTTTTCTGTAGCTTCTTGAAGATTGTGGTCAATAGTCAAAGTAAGACTTGCACCACTTACAGGATTTTTCATGCCTAGACGTTGAACAGGACGACCGGTAACGTCAACTTCGACTTGTTCACCACCAGGAATACCACGAAGGTATTTATCATAGTATTTTTCAAGACCAAATTTACCAATGATATCACCTAATTTATAGGAATCATCACCAGCTTTTTTCTTGTCTTCAAGTTCACTATCGCTTATTTCACTTACATAACCAAGAGCATGAGCTCCTTCATATTTATAGATATAGTTACGTACTGGTTTTGTATCGATAAATACACCTGGGTATAAATCTTGTTGTTCTTCAATGATAGTTACTATTTCAGGTGGCACATCTATTTTTAAGGTAACAGGGTCAAAACCAGAGTGATGAGAAATTTTTTCATTTATTTCATCAACACTGATATTTAATAAAGTAGCCAAGCGAGCCACTACTTCAGGAGATACAGGCTCTAAAGATGGCAATAATTCTACAGTAAAAGCAGGTCGATTATTTACTAATTGTACACCATTGCGGTCATAGATAATGCCTCGAGGTGCAGACGTGGAAACAAGACGAATGCGGTTACCATCTGCTAATTTAGAAAAATATTCGCCTTGATAGATTTGTAAATAAACTAATCGACTAATGAGTGCAACAACTATAAGTGTTACAATAGCAGCTAAAATTTTTAAACGTTTATCAAGAAATTTCAACTTTAATTTACTCCTATAATAAATTAAGACACCCTTAGGTGTCTTAAAGTCATTTAATATCGTATAGATATAAAAATATGCTTACCTAAAAGTTAATATAATTATATCATACTCTTTTAGATTTTTTATAAATTATTTATGATTGTGAGCTATTCATCACTCTAAAATTAATTTCTAACCTAAGGTTAGAATTGTTCAGATCTTTTTATCCAATATTGAAGTTTAGCGTCGATTTTAACAACGATAAAATATACAGGATAAGCAAATACTAGATTATAGATAAGAGCGATAATCATATTGTTTATGACAAGCCAGATATTATAACTATAACCTAATAAAAAGATGAATAAAGCAATGATAAAATAATTTAAAAAAGTAGAAAATACACTAGCTACAATAGGTAAAAATATATTTTCTTTGTAGATTAGTTGAGATATCTTATGGATTAAGATACAGATGATAACAAGACTTAGAGTATGAATACCAAGGAATGTACCAGAAGCTAAGTCTTGAAATAATCCTGCACAAAATCCATATAAAATAGCATATTTATCATAAATAATGCTAAAGAAAATAACTAATAATAAGATTAAATCTACAGAAATTCCATCATAAGCAATAATGTTAAAAACAGATGATTGTAGAATATAGGCAATGAATATTAATAAAAAACATGGTGTTACTGTTTTCATTTTGTATCACCTGTAGTAGGTTGAGCTGGAGTTTGAGCACTTGCTTGAGCTGGTGCTGTAGGAACTGGAGTTGCAGCAGGTTGAGCTACTTCACGATGGTTAATGATAACAGCAACGTTTTCAAGTTTTTGAAAATCTACACAAGGGTATAAAGTTGCATATTGTAATAATCCACCAGAATCATTTTTTATAGCTGCTACAGAGCCGATAGGAATTCCTTTTGGATAGATACCACCAAAACCAGAAGTGATGATAGTATCGCCTTCTACGATATTAGCGTTTTGTGGGATATTAGTCATATTGATTGCTGAATTGGAATCAGCAGAACCTTTGACTATACCAGCTACTCGAGAATCAGCACGTTGAACAATAGAACCAACAGCAGAGCGAGGGTCAGTGATAAGTTCAACTTCAGAATAAGAAGCATAAGCTTCATGAATATTACCTACAAGACCATCAGGAGTAATGACAGTCATATTTTTTTGTACACCATCATCTGTACCACGATTGATAATGATATGACTGCTCCAAGTAGCACTATCACGACCAATAACGTTAGCAGGTAATAAATCAAATTGCAAATTAGCTTTTTTATAATTTAATAATTGACGCAGATTAGCATTTTCTGCTTCAAGCTCAGCTGTACGAGCAACCTTGAGTTTTAAATCATCGTTTTGAGCTTTTAATTCTCTATTTTGGTCGTAAACATAAAATACATCATAAACATAGTTACGGAAATCATTACATTTACTTGAAACTGCGCTAGTAACAGATTGAAATGGTGCTAAAACGTTTACAACAATAGAATTAGCAAGTGGTGCATTAAATCTACCAATAGCAGCAAAAAAGAGAATACAAATTATGCTTATAATGATAAATAAGACGATTAATGAACGTTTAGAGGGTGATTTCATTATTTATTCAACTTCTTATCACTAATAATTACATTGTTTAAGAGATTGATATTTTCTAAAGATTTACCAGTACCTTCACCAACACAAGATAATGGGTCTTCAGCAATGATTACAGGCATACCTGTTTCTTGAGAAAGTAATTTATCTAAATTGTGTAATAAAGCACCGCCACCAGTTAGCATGATACCACGGTCTAAGATATCAGCAGCAAGTTCAGGTGGTGTTCTTTCAAGTGTTACTTTTACAACATCAACAATTTTCTTAACTGGTTCTTTCAAAGCTTCAGTGATTTCTTCAGCATGAATTTTTAATGTTTTTGGCAAGCCACTAACGAGGTCACGACCACGGATTTCAAAATCTTTTTCCATGTCATCACTAACCATAGCATTACCGATAGACATTTTGATTTCTTCAGCAGTACGTTCACCAATCATGAGGCTGTATTTACGTTTTATATATTGAATGATAGCAGTGTCTAAAGCGTCACCAGCAACACGAAGAGAACAGCTTGTAACAATACCACCAAGAGATATAACAGCGATTTCTGTAGTACCACCACCGATATCAACTACCATACTTCCAGTAGCTTCTTCAACAGGTAGACCAGCACCAATAGCAGCAGCCATAGGTTCTTCAATTAAATATGCTTCTCTAGCACCTGCTTGAATAGCAGCATCTATAACAGCACGTTTTTCTACTTCAGTTACACCAGATGGTACACCTACAACAACACGTGGTTTGCTAAAGGAAGAACCATTTCTAGCTTTATTGATAAAGTATTTTAACATTGCTTGAGTAACTTCAAAATCAGCAATTACGCCATCTTTCATTGGGCGAATAGCTACGATATTGCCTGGAGTACGACCAATCATGCCTTTGGCATCAGAACCAACAGCAAGAACTGCTCCTGTATCCTTTCTAATAGCAACAACAGATGGTTCTCTAAGCACAATACCTTTTCCTTTTAAATGCACAAGGGTATTGGCTGTTCCTAAATCGATACCGATATCTTGGGAAAAACCACCAAATAAATTCCACTTCATGTAAAACATTCTCCCTTCAATTTTATAACAATCTGACTACTTATTTTATCATACCTTGTTGTTTTAAGCTAGTAAATTTATTATCTCCAACAATAATATGATCTAAAATTTCTATATCAAGTATTTTACTGCCTGCTATTAGCTTTTTTGTTATATGAATATCTTCCATACTTGGGCTAGGATCGCCACTAGGGTGATTGTGTACAAGTATCATAGATGAAGCAAAATGATTGATAGCACAGCGAAAAACTTCACGAGGGTGAACTATAGAAGCATTTAAGCTTCCTATAGAAATATCTGGAAAAGCAATGATTTGATTTTTAGTATCTAAAAGTAAAATGGCAAAGTGTTCTTTTTTCTCATAGCGAAGTCTAGGCATTACATAATTTACTACATCTAAAGGTCTTTTTATTGCCAATTTTTGTGCAGAAGGTTTTTTGGCTAGACGCAAACCTAATTCAATAGCAGCTAATAGCGTAGTAACTTTAGCAAGCCCTAAACCTTTTATGGAAATCAATTCTTTTGGTGAAGAATTCACAAGAGAAGCCAAGCCATCTTCTTTGTATTTAGCTAGAATTTCTTGAGATAATTCAAATACAGATTTTTTTCGTGTACCAGAATGTAATAATATAGCTAATAATTCAACATTGCTTAAAGCTTTAGCTCCAAGAGTTAAAAGTTTTTCGCGGGGTCGTTCTTCATCAGGTAAATCTTTGATACTTGTGCTCATAAATCAACATCAGCTTTTTTACATAAATTATATAAACAATTTAAAGGCAAACCTACTACATTAAAATAACAGCCATTGATTTTTTCAATAAAAATAGAAGCTAATCCTTGAATAGCATAAGCTCCTGCTTTATCTTGTGGTTCTTTTGTTTGAATATAATTTAAAATTTCCTCATCAGATAAATTTTTCATGGTAACATCAGTAGTGCAAACATCAGAAAATATTTTTCCATTTTTTATCAATGCGATACCAGTGCAAACTTGATGTGTTTTTCCTGAAAGATTTTTGAGCATACAAAAAGCATCATTATCATCTTTAGGTTTACCATAAATTTTATTGTCTAAGGCAACTACAGTGTCGGAACCTAAAATTATTTCATCTTTATGATGGTTATCAACGCTGGCTTTTGCTTTTAAAATAGCATTTTGCATGACTAATTTTTGTGGATTGGGTTCATCGCGAAAAGTGAGTTCTTCACAACTGCTAGGACGACAAACGAATTTGCAACCGATTTGTGCTAATAACTCTTTACGACGAGGTGAAGATGAAGCTAAGATTAACATAAAAAATCCCTTCTATAAATAATTTTGTTTATTAATATGCTTTTACATATGAATACTAATCATACGATATAAGATAACTATTGTATTAAGATTTATATAAAATAAAAAATAGCATATTATGAATGGTTAAGTTCATTATAGCAGAGAACATAAAGCTTTTCATCTAATTTTACTAAATTTTAATTTTGCATAATATTAAAATTAAACTGTATAAATATTCTGATTATCTATAATATTGGCTTGACTGAAACACAACCTCAATGGTATAATTCTGGATATAACTTGCAAATTTTGGAAATCGTTGTTATTTTCACAGAGGAGATAGTGCGATGGAGATAAATAATAGTAAAGAATTAGAAGAAAAAATTAAATGTCTAGATAAAATGACTGATGAAGAAATTGTAATGCAGATAAAAGAAAAGCATGATGATGTCGCACTAGATTATATCATAAAAAAATATCGCAATTTAGTTAGAGTAAAGGCAAGAGCGTATTTTTTAATTGGTGCTGATAGAGAAGATATCATTCAAGAAGGAATGATAGGACTATATAAAGGCGTCCGAGATTTTCGCAGTGATAAATTATCTTCATTTAGAGCATTTGCCGAAATGTGTATTACACGACAAATTATAACGGCAGTAAAGACAGCTACAAGACAAAAACATATACCATTAAATTCATATGTATCGCTAAATAAACCAATTTATGATGAAGAATCAGACCGTACCTTGCTAGATATAATTTCTGGCTCTGTTGTTATTGACCCTGAAGAGATGATGATTCATCGTGAAGAATTCTTAGATATTGAAGATAAGATGGAAAAATTATTAAGTGATTTAGAATGGAAAGTCTTAATTGCATATCTTGATGGTAAATCTTATCAAGAAATTGCTGTAGAATTACATAGACATGTAAAATCAATTGATAATGCGCTACAAAGAGTAAAGAGAAAACTAGAAAAATATGTAGACGGTCATGGTAACATAGACATAAAAGGTAGTATGAGTGATTTTGGTTCTGTAGGTAAATATTTAAGAGATATGTATTAATTAAAAAGCTGTAATTTTTAAGTTTTTATGCTTAAAAATTACAGCTTTTTTTAAATGTATTCGCCAATGAAAACTTTATCGCAATCGTCAGTATCAGTTAATTTTACTGCAATAGCTTCTTTTGTAGCAGTAGGAACATTTTTACCTACATAGTCAGCGCGAATAGGTAATTCACGATGTCCTCTGTCGATTAAAACAGCTAATTGAATTTTTTTAGGTCTGCCTAAATCAATTAGAGCATCTAAGGCAGCACGGATAGTTCTACCTGTGTATAAAACATCATCTACTAAAACAAGAGTTTTATTAGTGATATCTTCATCAATATGAGTTTCTTGAATTAGTGGCTGATAAGACATATGAGCTAAGTCATCACGATATAAAGTGATATCTAAAACACCGATAGGAATATGAACACCTTCGATATTTTCGATAATAGAAGATAATCTTTCAGCTAAAGGCACACCACGTTTTCTAATGCCAACGATGATGACATCTTTAGTGCCTTTATTTTTTTCGATTATTTCATGTGCTATACGAGTCAAAGCACGTTCGATGGCTTTACCGTCCATGACAACAGTTTTTTCAATTAGTTTAGCCATTATTAATCACATCCTTAAATAAACTTCATGATATTGATGATTTAGATAAAAGTTTAAATGGTTTGACGAAAATATTTTAATAAGTTTTCCATATCTTCAGGAATTGGTGCAGTAAAAGTCATTTCTTCTTTTGTGCGTGGGTGAATGATTTTTAAATTTAAAGAATGAAGTGCTTGTCCTTCGATATTGAATTTATTTTTACTATTGCAATATTTAGAGTCACCGATAAGTGGGTGTCCGATATATGCCATGTGAACACGAATTTGATGTGTTCTACCTGTCAATAATCGACATTGTACGAAAGTACAATTTTTATAGCGTTCTAGTACATGAAAAACAGTAGTTGCTGGTTTTCCACCATTTGTTACAACTGCCATTTTTTTACGGTCAATAGGGTGGCGACCGATATTACCATTGATAATACCTTTTTCTTCTGTGATATTACCATGAACTAAAGCTACATATTCTTTAATAGCTGTTTTACTGCCTATCTGTAAGGCTAAGTCATTATGAGCAAAATCATTTTTGGCAACGACCATGACGCCGGAAGTATCTTTATCTAGGCGATGAACAATACCAGGCGAATTTTGCCATTGATACCGGATAATTCATCATGACAATGATAAAGTAAAGCATTTACTAAAGTTCCACTATAAACTCCAGCGGCAGGATGAACTACCATACCACGAGCTTTATTGATGACGATAATATCGTTATCTTCATAGAGAATATCAAGTGGAATGTTTTCTGGTTTTACTTCTATTTCTGTAGGTGGTTCAAACACCATAGTGATTTGGTCATTAGCTTTTAATTTATAATTAGCACGTTTTACTTCATTGTTGACAGTTATAGCACCATCAGTAATCATTTTTTGAATACTAGCACGAGATGGATTATCTTCTTGACCGGCAAGAAAAACGTCTAATCTAGTGCCTATTTCATCAAAGATTGTATATGTTTTTATCATGAGTTTGTTCCTTTATCTGTAATAAATAATAGTTCGTAAATGATGATGATACAGCCACAAACAATAGCAATATCAGCAAGATTGAAAATAGGCCAAATGCGAAAATCGATATAATCGATTACTTTGCCGATGAATATGCGGTCAATCATATTGCCGATAGCACCACTGAAAAGCATAGCTATACCTAACTGAAATAATTTATTTAGTTTTATGATTTTAGAATAAAAATAAACGATAGCGAATATCAAAATTACAGCGATAAGGATAAAAAAGAAACGCTGATTTTCTAAAAATACCAAAGGCTGCACCTGGATTTAAAATATAAGTGAGATGCAATAAATGAGGAATAACAGGAATGGACTCACCTAAAAACATATTGTTTACAACTAAATATTTAATTAATTGGTCTAAGACGATGATTAAAATAACAAAAGAGGATAAAAAAAACACAAATAAGTCTCCCATTTTTAAAGATAACGTTTTAATAAAACAACAGTACGTCCTTTTTTTGTAGTTCCACGAACTTCAGCTACTTCTAGGCGACCACGTCCGCGAATGGAAATGATATCACCTTGTTTTACCATTTGGGAGGCACTTTTCACAGTTTGCCAATTTAATTTGAGTTTTTCAGCATCGATCATAGAAGACATTTTACTGCGAGAAGCTCCAAATCCAGAAGCTGCGATAGAATCAATACGTAAAGAGGCTACAGTGGAAGTTATTTCTTTGCAACGTTCTTCACGAGGAGCGATGGTTTCAAGGTTATCTAATTCACAACTAACTTTAGCTGAACCGATTTGTGTTAAATTTTGTAAGATGAAATCAGCCATTTTAGTAGTGCAAATAATTTTTACCATACCTAAAGTTATCAATAAATCACCAATTTGCTCACATTTGATGCCAAGTCCCATGAGAGCACCTAAGACATCACGATGAGAAAGACGATAGAATTTATCGTTCCATGTAGCTTTGACAACAGAAATATTATAAGAAGGTTTTCCCATAAAATCTTCATGTACAAAGTTAGCACATTGTCTTTCTGCACCGATATATCCGCCAAAGAAATCAACAGATATACCATCATAGTGAGCGACTACAGTTTCTGCTATTTCACAGCCATAAGGGTCAAGAAAATCTGTAGCACGGAATTTTCTTGTTTTGTTTACAGCTTCTACTGCGTCTATTAATTTTATAACAATTTCTTCGCCTTCAGTTCCTTTATAAAAGCGAATAATCTTTTCACGGTCTGCCATTATAAAAAAATCAATCCTTTTTGTTTATTCTTCCCAAGGCATAGTTGTTGAAGAAGATGGTTTTTTCAATTCTTCAGTAAAGTTAACACTAACATTATTTGGGGCACACATAAATACATTTTTACCAACTTTTTTGATATCGCCGGATAAAGCGTAAGTAGTACCACTGATAAAATCAATAATGCGTTTAGCATATCGCTACTAGTGTTTTCAAAGTTTACTACAACTGGTTTGTGGTTGCGAATATGGTCAGCTACTTGCTGAGCATCATCAAAAGAAACTGGTTCAATTACCATTACTTTTAATTGGTTGTTTTTAGCTTTATTTTTAAAATCTACAACATTATCAGGATTTTGATAAGTTGTTGCTTGTAAATCACTATCATCAGTGTTATCTACTTCTTCAATATACTCTTCAGATTCAGGATTTTGTCCCATCTTATTGCGGATTTTGTCGACAATTTTCATAATATATATTTCTCCTTAATATTGACGTGGGCCGAAGATACCTGTGCCAACACGAACGATATTAGCACCTTCTTCAATAGCTATTTGGTAATCATGTGTCATGCCCATAGATAGATATTTTATTTCTGATGTAGCAAATGTTTTAGCTTGAACTTTTTTAAAGAGTTTAAACATTTTGAGCAAACATAGGACGAACATCTTCTAAATTATCTACTTTTGGTGCAATAAACATTAGCCCCATAAGTTTTAAATTGCTTAATATATCAATTTTCGCTAAAATCTCGTCTAATTCCTCTAAATAAACCCCAGTTTTTGAAGCTTCTTTGACTAAATTAACTTGTACTAATACTTGTTGAACTTTGTCGATTTTTTGTGCTTCTTTATTTAGAGCTTCAGCTAATTTGATACTATCTACTGATTCAATCATATCAAATAGTTTTACAGCATATTTAGCTTTATTAGTCTGTAAATGACCAATTAAATGCCATGTTACATCACGATTTAAAGTTTCATGTTTTTGCAAGGCTTCTTGTACTCGATTTTCACCGATTACATTAGCACCAGCATCAATAGCTTCTTGCATAGAAGCTACATCATGATTTTTAGTTACTGCTACTAATAAAACATCTTCACTAGCAGCATTATGTCTTTTTGCTATACTTTCTTTAATATGTTCTTGAACAGTTTTTAAATTTTCTTTAATCATAGAAATTCATCCCCTGAAAATCTTATAATCTATTTAATAATATAATAATTTATGAAAATTATCCATAGTTTAGGTAAAATTATTTATCTAAGTGAAATAATCGAAGCTATTCTACCTGTTTTGCCATTATCTGCACGATAAGAGAAAAATACATCTTTGTTACAAGCAGTGCAAGTATTAGCCATATCAATATTATCAGCTAGAACTCCTGCTCTTTGTAAGATAATAGCATTTGCTTGCCAAAGATCTAAATGATATTTTTTTACTATCTTGATTAAAATGCAAGATTTTATCGCTATCATTTTGGAAGACTTCATTAAATTTTGCAACTACCTCATCACCTATTTCATAACAACATGCTCCAATAGATGGACCTATGGAAGCTAGGCAATCACTAGGATTAGTGTGATAATGTTTAGTCATTTCTGCTACTGTATGCTTGGCAATTTCGCCTACAGTGCCACGCCAACCACCATGAGCTACGCCAATAGCATTGTTTTTAGGGTCATAAATCATAATAGGTGTGCAATCTGCAAAAAACAAAGTAGAGTGGTACATTTTTTAGATTGGTGATTAGAGCATCTGTATCGTCGATGGAATTTGCAAAAGAAATAGCACCACTGCCGATATTTTCTTCAGTAATACAAGCTACTTTATTGCCATGAACTTGCTTACAAGTAGTCATTTTATGACTATCTAAATTTAAACCTTCACAAAATAATTGGCGATTGGCGATGACATCATCTGGATTATCATTTACATGAAGAGCTAAATTTAAGCCATCAAATGGTGTTTTACTATGACCATTAAATCTAGTAGATATGGCATGAATTACTTTATCTTGAGGAAAAATGGAAAATTGTCCATACCATAAATTATTTTGAGCGTGAATTAATTTGAACAAAAATATCAACTCCTAAATATACATAAAGGATAAAAGATAAATAAATATGGATTATTTGCAGACACCACAACGCTTGCAACCATCAAAGCATTGTATAGTGTGTTTTTCTTGAAGTGCTGTTTGCAATTCTTTCCATAAATAATCTTTAGTAAATCCCATATCTAAGCTATCCCAAGGAAGTAATTCTTCTTTATCAAAATTGCGATATAAATAATCATCAGCATTGATTTTGAAAGTTTTTAAGGCACGTTTAAATGCTTTGCTACCGCCATTTAAATGAGCTTCATAAATTACTTGAGAAATTTTTCTATCTCCTCTAGCTAATATGCCTTGGATAAATGATTCTCTGGTAGATTCAAATTGAACTTCGATATTTTTATTATTTTTTTAGTTCTGATTTTATATATTTAAAATATTTTTCCGTTTGTTTTAAATCTGCCATAGCACTCCATTGAAATGGTGTGCATGGTTTAGCGATAAATGGATTGATACTCAAGGTTAAAGTGCCTTTAGAACCAAGTTTTTCCATATATTGTTTTAAGCAAATGGTCATATCGACAATGGCTTTGATATCATTTTCATCTTCATTAGGAAGACCTACCATGATATATAAACGGTAATTTTTAACACCAGCATTTATACCCATAGAGATGGATTTAAAGAGATGTTCTTCTTCGATGCCTTTGTTGATGATATGGCGGATTTTTTCACTGCCTGCTTCAGGTGCTAGAGTCAATGTTCTTTGTCCACTTTGAGCAAGGGCATTTACTAATTCTTGTGTTACAGAGTCAGCACGAAAAGAAGCGACAGACATAGGCATATTTTGGTTGCGAATATGTGAGCAAAGTTCATTGATTTGCGGATAATCAGATATTGCAGGACCCATTAGACCTACTTTTTTATTCAGATTTTTTGCCTGTGGTAAATATGATAATAATTTATCTAAACTGCGATGGCGAGGTTTTCTAAAGCAATATCCTGCCATGCAAAAAACGACAATGACGACCACAGCCACGAGATGTTTCGATTAGAAATAAGTTGAATTCCGTATTTTCTGTGGTGATGACAGTTTTACCATCATAAGCATCTAAATCTCTTATCCATTGACGAGAGACTTTTTGAGGAACCGTATCATTTGTTTTGATGGCGGAAAGTTTATTATTTTCATCATATATATGGTCATAAAAACAAGGTACATAGACACCTGGCACTTGAGCAAGTTTAAATAATAATTCTTTGCGGGATAAATTTTCATTAGATGGATCATTATATACATCTAAGAAATTATTGATAGTTTCTTCTCCTTCGCCAATGATGAAAGCATCAATAAATAATGAGAGTGGTTCAGGATTAAATGTAGCACAAGGACCACCAGCGATGACAATTGGGTCTTTTTCTGTGCGTTCGTTAGCTAATAATTTTACTTTACCTAAAGAGAGCATTTGTAAAATATTGAAATAGTCCATTTCAAAAGAAATAGCAAAGCCAATTAAAGCAAAATCATGGAGTGGTGTTTGTGTTTCCATACTCATAAGCGGAGTATGAGTGCGTGTATAATCATCTATTAAATTTTTATCAGGCAAAAAGAAACGTTCACAAGCACTGTCATTGCGGTTGTTTATTTGGTCATAAATTATATGAAAACCTAGATTAGACATACCAACAAAATAAGAATTTGGATAAGCTAGGGCAAATCGTTTGCGAAAGCCACCAGGAAAGATTTTATATCCTTGTTCTTGTTTGAGCATTTCTTGTAATTGTTGTTTTAATTTCCAATTCAAAGTGGGCGTATTCTCCTTTATTTTATAGTTAAATTTATGATAATAAATAAGAAAAAAGCTCACAAAAGTGAGCTTGAATAAATTTATTTTAGTTTATCTTTATTCATAGAATTAAGATTTTCTAATTCTTGCTTGAAATTATCGATATCTGAGAATTTACGATAAACAGAAGCAAAACGAATATAGGCAACTTTATCGAAAGTCTTGAGATGTTTCATGACGATTTCACCAATAATCTTGCTGGGAATTTCATGTTTCATCGTATTGCAGATTTCGCGTTCAATATCATCAGCTAATTTGATGATTTTTTCAGTAGGTATATCTCGTTTATAACAAGAGCGAATAATACCTTGGAGAATTTTTTCTTTAGCGAATACAGCACGACTACCATCATTTTTTATGACCATTAAAGGTACTTTTTCCACAGTTTCATAAGTGGTAAATCTTTTCCCGCAAACTGTACATTCGCGGCGTCGTCTTATAGAATTACCATCATCAGTAGTACGGGAATCTACTACACGGCTGTCGGGAGCTGCACAGAATGGGCATTTCATAATATCACCTCTAAGTAAGTCTGTAATTTTTTAATTATTTTGCTTGTTGCTGAGTAGCATTTTGAGCATTGGCAGCAGGTGCGTTTTGTGCATTATTAGCAGGAGCTGGATTTTGTGGTTGAGCTGTAGCTGGTTGCTGATTTTGAGCATTTTGTGCATTTGGAGCAACGAAGGACTTAGTTACAACAGCACCGATATCACCTAATTTGCCAACTGGTTGATTGTTGAATGTAATATCAATAGCACCAGCATTACCTACAGTAATATCTATTTGATTATTACCTTTCCAATTTAAATTGCTACCTTTTTTTACAGTTTCAGAAAGAACAACGTTACCATCAACTTTTACTTCAGTCCAACAATCTTCATTAAATACAGCTGTTACTTCAGCTCCATTTACAACTGGAGCTGAAGCAGGTTGTTGAGCTTGTTGCTCTGGTTGTTGTGTAGATTCCTGCTGTGTAGTATGTACAGGAGCTTTAGTATCAGAAGTATCTTGGCTAGATAAAAAGAATACTGCACCGCCGATTATAACAATTAAGATGATAATAACGAGAAAAATATTTTTTTTGCTATTGGATTTAGTTGGTTGCAAATATGCTTGATTGCTAGCAAAAGAGTCTATTTTAGGAATGTTTTTTTCTTTAGTTGGTTCAGCAGTTTTTTCAGTTATTTTTTCTTCAACTTTTGGAGGTTGAGCAGGAGAAACAGGTTGTTTTTGAACTTGATTAGTTGGTTCTACTTCTTTTTCAGAGGCAGACGCATTTTTTTCTTTTTTGTATTGCTCAATAAGTTCTAGGCTGTTTAAACCTAAAAATTTACCATATGTTTTGATAAAACCTTTTAAAAATACTTCGCCAGGAAGTTTATCATAATCACCATCTTCAATGGATTTTATATATAATTTACGTATATTAGTACCTTGTTCTACATCTTCTAATGATAATTTCTTTTGTTCACGTGTTTCACGTAATAAATCACCTAACATCATGGTTCTCCTTCTCTAAGTGTAATTTAATTATAAACATTATACAATAAGCTTGTTTATAAATAAAGTTCTTCTTTACGAATATATTGCTGAACTTGTTCTGTAGTTATATATTGTATAGAATATCCTTTTTTTATACGTTGTCTAATATCTGTAGAAGATATTTCAAGTTCAGGTGTCTCTAGAAGTGTTATATTGAAATTTTTAAAATGTTGTTGAATGGTAGTTAAATCTAAAGTATAGCTTGGTCGTTTTGTAGCAATGAATTTGCAACTTGCAAGCAGTTCATCAATTTTATGCCATGTAGGTAAATCATTGATACAATCAGCACCGATAATAAAATAAAAATCAGTATCTTCACCATAGATAGTTTTAAGTGGCTTTTATCGTATCTATGGTATATGATGGACCAGAACGTTCCATCTCAATAGAAGATACTTCAAAATGAGGATTGGAGCAAGTTGCAAGTAATGTCATATTAAAACGATGTTTAGCCGAGGTCATTACACTGTGTTTATGAGGGGGATTAGCTGAAGGAATGAAGATAACTTTATCTAGTTTAAATTCATCCCAAACAGCTTCCGCTATCATTAAATGTCCGACGTGAATTGGGTCGAATGTACCACCCATAATACCTATTTTTTTCATGATAAATATCTCCAAACTTTAATAGTTTTAATAGAAAATATATATTAAAATAAGGGAAAAAATTATAGATAAAAATATAAATAAGAAAAAAGCACGACTATAATCTAAAATATCATGATGACCTTTTGGAGTGGAATAATATTGTTTTAATAATTTTAGACAATTAGATAAATATTTAAACATTAACGAATTTGACCTTCACCATAAATTAAATATTTCATGGTAGTTAAAGCTTCTAGTCCCATTGGCCCACGTGCATGGAGTTTTTGTGTACTAATGCCGATTTCTGCACCAAAACCAAATTCATTTCCATCAGTGAAACGTGTAGAAGCATTTACATATACAGCAGAAGCATCTACTAATTTTTGGAATTTCAAAGCGTTATTATAATTAGTTGTGATGATGGCTTCAGAATGACCACTGCCATAAGTATTGATATGAGAAATAGCCTCATCAATATTTTCAACTATTTTTATAGAAATGATTAAATCTCCATATTCAGTAGACCAATCTTCTTTGGTAGCTGTTTTTAATTCAGGGCAAATAGCCAAACATTTTTCACAGCCACGAATTTCAACTTTAGCCTCTGATAATTTTTGACAAATCATAGGAAGATATTCGTTGGCAATTTTTTGGTCAATTAAAACTGTTTCTATAGCGTTGCAGACTGCAGGACGAGAAGTCTTAGCATTGAGAATGATTTTTGTAGCTAATTCTAAATCAGCAAATTCATCAACAAATACATGACAAATACCTACGCCAGTTTCAATTACAGGAACAGAACTATTTTCAACTACACGTTTTATTAAACCAGCGCCACCGCGTGGAATGATTACATCAACATACTTATTTAAACGCATCATCACATCTACAGCCTCATGTTCTGTTATGCTGACAAATTGAATAGCTCCATGAGGAATACCTGCGCTATAAGCAGCTTCAGCTAAGATGGAAGCTAAGATTTTATTTGAATGAATAGCTTCTGAACCGCCACGTAAAATCACAGCATTACCAGATTTTAAGCAAAGACCTATGGCATCAGCTGTAACATTTGGACGAGCTTCATAAACTATGCCAACAAGACCAAGTGGTACACGAATACAGCGAATATCTAAGCCATTAGGACGACGGCAAGACATGATGCCATTACCAACAGGGTCGTTTAAATTAGCAATTTGACGAAGACCATCAGCCATTTGAGCAATTCGTTCTGTAGTCAAAAGCAATCTATCTAGCAAAGAAGCAGATAAGCCTTTTTGGCGACCATTTTCCATATCAATATTATTTTCTTCTAAAATAATTGGAGTTTTTACTTCTAAAGCATGTGCCATAGTAAGTAAAGCTTTATTTTTTTCTAATGAAGATAATGTAGCCAATTTTTGAGAGGCTTTTTTGGCCATCATTGCTTGATTAGTAATGATTTCTTTTATATCTATTTGTACATTTGAACTCATATAATCACCTTTTTTAATTAGACCATAATAACCATATTATCACGATGAACAGCTTCATCAAATATTGGTGAATTGTCCAATAAAATATTTTTAAATTCGTCGGAGTGTAAACCTTTTAATTTTTGTAATGTTTGAGAACTATAATTTACACTGCCACGAGCAATTTCACGACCAGATTGAGATAAAATACGTACAGTATTTCCCTGTTTAAATTCACCTGCTATAGCTAAAATGCCTACAGCTAGTAAACTAGAACCAGAAAGCACAGCTTTTTCACAGCCTTTGTCGACAATGATATCGCCAGCTATTTGTTTGCCAAAAGCAAGCCAAGATTTGCGTTGCTTAAGATGAGTTTCTTTAGCAGGGAAGATAGTGCCTAGTTCTTCACCTTTTAATAAACGACGTAAAACATCATGCTCTGAACCAGAAGCGATGACCATTGTACAGCCGGAATTAATAGCTATTTTAGCTGCTTTGATTTTAGTACTCATTCCGCCTGTTCCCATAGATGTACCAGCACCACCAGCCATATTTTCAATTTCAGGAGTGATATGTGGTACTTCATGGAGAAGTTTTGCGTTTTTATCTTTGCTTGGATTAGCAGTATATATCCATCAATATCGGATAAAATTATTAAAGCGTCAGCATCTACTAAAGTTGCAACAGTTGCAGACAAAGTGTCATTATCGCCAATTTTTAATTCATCAACGGCAACAGCATCATTTTCATTGATGATAGGAATTACCCCCATGGATAATAAAGCCATCAAAGCGTTGCGTGAATTTATATATTGAGAATATTGACGAGAATTTTCTTTAGTCAATAAAACTTGAGCTACTATTTGGTCATATTCTGCAAATAATTTTTCATATATATGCATCAATATTCCTTGACCTACAGCAGCCATTGCTTGTTTTTTCGGGAATACTTGCTGGTCGAGTATTTTTCTTCATACGTTCAAGACCTGCACCTACAGCTCCTGAAGAAACGAGAATTATTTCTTTTCCTTGATTAGCTAAATCGGAAAGTTCACGTACTAGATGTTCTATTCTTGAGATATTTAATTTTCCTGTATTATAATTTAAAGTACTAGTGCCGACTTTGATTACAATACGTTTGGCTTTAGTTAATTCTTGACGAGGTAACATAATCTTTACTCATTTCATTATTTATATTTTTATTTGTTAAATTATATTATTTAGGAAGTTCGATTTTTGGTTTTTTGAAATTGCGACGCCATAAAAGACCGTTACGACCAATGACTTGAACTAAATCACAATTAGTGCGTTCTGCTAAAGTAGTGATAGCAACTTCAATATCTTCTGGGCAGTTTTGAAGAACACGAACCTTGATGAGTTCACGTTTTTCAATAGCTTCATCAGCACTGTTTACAACAGCAGGAGTGATGCCTTCTTTGCCGATTGGAACGATTGGCTCTAATGTCATACCTAAAGAGCGTAAAAATCTTTTTTGTTTACCTGTGAGTGTGTTTTTTATCAATGAAAAATCCTCCTATAAATAAGTTTTAAAATTAAATAATTTTTTAGTGGGTATAATTAAGTTTTTACCTAATTAAAATACCCACTAAAATAAAAATTCTTTATGTGATTTGCTAACTTAGAAATTTAAATTAAAACAATAGCTATATATTATTGTCTATATTCAAATTCCATTTCACCGATATATACAGTATCGCCTTCTTTAATACCTTTAGCGCGAAGTTTTTCATCGATACCTTTTAATCTCCAAATATATTGGAAACGACGAATTGCTTCATCATTGCCAAAGTTAGTCATGGCAACGAGTTTTTCTAAAGATTTACCAGAAACGATAAAGCCTTGACCTGTCATATCACGTTTGATAGTGATATCATCAGCGTCATCTTCTTGAGCATTGTAAATTTTTTCTGCATTATCTTCTGCATCTACTTCTTCAACATAATCTTGAAGCATTTGATATACATAACGCATTAAATCTTGAAGACCTTCTTTAGTTGCTGCAGATACAGGGAAAACTTTTAAGCCTTCTTTTTCAGCCATTTCTTGAATTCTAGCTAAGTTTTCACTAGATTGTGGTAAATCAAGTTTATTAGCTGCGATTACTTGACTGCGTTTAGCAAGTTTTGGGCTGTATAAAGATAATTCTTTATTTATTTTGTAGAAGTCTTCTACAGGGTCGCGTCCTTCAATGCCAGAAGCATCTAAAACGTGAATGATAACTTTTGTGCGTTCAATATGACGTAAGAAATCATGACCAAGACCAACGCCTTCAGAAGCTCCTTCGATAAGACCTGGAATATCAGCCATGACAAAGTTTTGAGCATCTCCAAGACTTACTACACCTAAAACTGGAGTTATAGTAGTGAAGTGATAATCAGCAATTTCAGGGCGAGCTGCTGATACACTTGCGATGATACTAGATTTACCAACACTTGGATAGCCTACTAAGCCGACATCAGCTAATAATTTTAATTCTAAGAGAAGTGTTCTACCTTCACCAGGTTCACCGAGTTCAGCAAATGTAGGAGCACGATTAGCACTAGTGGCGAATTTAGCATTTCCACGACCACCGCGACCGCCTTTAGCAACGATTGCTTCATCACCTTCATTTACGAGGTCAGCTAAAACTTCACCTGTTTCAGCATCTTTTACTAAAGTACCAGCTGGCACTTTGATAATGCATTGAGGTGCATTTTTACCATATTGATTTTTTATATCACCATTGCCACCGTTTTTACCAACGAATTTGCGATGATAACGGAAATCTAAAAGTGTATTCATATTGCGGTCAACTTTTAAAATGACGTCAGCACCACGACCGCCATCACCGCCACTTGGTCCACCTTTAGGTATGAATTTTTCACGGCGAAAAGCAGATTTTCCGTGTCCACCATCGCCTGCTTTTACAATAATTTTTGTTCTGTCAATAAATTGCATTTTTTCCTACCTTATTAAAATAAAATTAATATTAAATTACCAAAAATATTCTATGGCACTAAACATACCAAAAAAATAATAATTTGTAAAGAGTATAGCAAATTTGTAGTATAATATAAATAGGATAGGTTTTGCAAGTATAATTGATAGATATTTCATTGATGTATATAATTCTTTATGCTAAAATATATATTTGTGAATTATGGACTTTATCATAAAAAAGTTATAAAAAAAGGAGAGTTTCTCTTGGAGTTTCGTAAAGCAGATATATTAGGAGTGAGAGTCGCAGCTTTGACCATGGGTGAAGCTGTGAAAACAGCTGAAGCTTTTATGGACAGTGAAAAACCGCATTTGATAGCAACTGCTAATGCAGAGATGATTATGCGAGCAACACATGATACTGAATTGAAAGAAATTTTAAACACTGCTGATTTAGTAGTTCCCGATGGTGCAGGTACAGTTTGGGCTTCTAATTATTTAGGAGTGCAAATGCCAGAGAGGGTAGCAGGTTTTGATTTAGTACAAGCTTTATTTGCTAATGCTCCTGCGAAAAAAAGACGTATATTTTTCTTTGGTTCTGCTCCAGGTGTAGCAGAAAAGGCAAAAGCAAAAGCAGAAAAAGATTATCCAGGTATTCAAATAGTAGGAACACGATGATGGATTTTTTACAGCTGAAGATGAGGCTGAAATAATTGCTCAGATAAAAGAAGCTAAGCCAGATTTATTATTGGCAGCTTTGGGCGTGCCAAAACAAGAAAAATGGCTAAAGGCGCATATGCAGGAATTGAATTGTCCACTATGCATAGGCGTAGGTGGTACATTTGATGTTATGGCAGGTGTTATGAAAAGAGCACCACTTTGGATGCAAAAAGCCAAATTAGAATGGTTATTTAGGGGTATGCTACAGCCAAAACGCATAGGCAGATTGATGGCTTTGCCACGATTTGTAATGGCGGTAAAAGCTTCTAAAAATAATAAATAATTAAATTAAATAAAAT
>ENA-OQJT01000086-OQJT01000086.1-human-gut-metagenome-genome-assembly--contig:-NODE-86-length-20942-cov-0.799231_pt1 | contig 20942 bp, 27 predicted proteins | sample MGYA00242612_ERZ504779 | MGnify/ENA primary metagenome ERZ504779 (study PRJEB26092, sample SAMD00036366) | human gut metagenome | host: Homo sapiens | study: EMG produced TPA metagenomics assembly of...
CGGAGAAGCCCGTAGCGATGACGGTGATACGCACCTGATCGCCCAGGGACTCGTCGACAACGGTACCGAAGATGATGTTGGCCTCGGGGTCGACGGCGTTGGCGACAACGTCGGCGGCGTCGCTGATCTCCTGGATGCCCAGGTCCTTGGAACCGGCGATGGAGAGCAGCACGCGCGTGGCACCATCGATGGAGCTCTCGAGCAGCGGGCTGGAGATGGCCTGCTGGGCAGCGTCGACGGCACGGGTATCCCCAGAAGAGGTACCGATACCCATCATGGCGGTACCGGCCTGCTTCATGATGGTCTTAACATCGGCGAAGTCCAGGTTGATGATACCGGGGACGGTGATGAGGTCGGTGATGCCCTGGGTGCCCTGGGAAAGGACGCCATCGGCAATCGCGAAGGCCTCGAGCATGGTGGTCTTCTTCTCGGCGATGTCGAGCAGCTTATCGTTAGGGATGACGATCATGGTGTCGACGCAATCGGAGAGGGTCTTAATGCCCTCCTCGGCGCTCTTCTTGCGCTTGCGGCCCTCGAAGGTGAAGGGCTTGGTCACGACGGCGACGGTCAGCGCACCGACCTCGTTCATCGCGATATCGGCAACGATGGGAGCAGCGCCGGTACCGGTGCCACCGCCCTCGCCGCAGGTGATGAACACCATGTCGGCGCCAGCGAGCGCCTCGCAATGTCGTCGCGGGACTCATCGGCAGCCTTGCGGCCAACCTCGGGGTTGGCGCCGGCGCCCAGGCCGCGGGTAAGGTCGGTGCCGATGTGCACCTTGATATCGGCATCAGAGATCGCGAGTGCCTGAGCATCGGTGTTGATGGCAACAAACTCGACGCCGCGGATGCCCTCTTCGATCATTCGATTGACCGCGTTGGTACCGCCGCCGCCGACGCCGACCACCTTAATGACGGCAAGGTAGTTGTTGATCTCTGTCTCGTGCATGTCGGTCCTCCGAACAAAGGTTATAGCCATAGCATGGGTCGACCCCTGCGCACATTAACCTCAGGTTGAAAGTAAATGCAAAGGTAAACCGTATTATGTTTGCACATTATGAACGTATCAGTCAAATAATTGACCGTGAAAACCAAACAAACCAGATAAACGGCGTGGTATGGCCCCTCAACAAAGCATCAACCAGCGCTATGAGGTCGGAGCGTTCCTAAATGTATAGTTACCCGGAGAGCGCACATTGATATACGTTACGCCCTCTACCTGCGAAAGCAGCTTGGTGACTACGCGCTCCTTCTTGACGATATCGTTCGAATCGCCCAGCGACACCTCAATGCCGTTATTGAGGTTTGCCGAGATGGCTTCGACCGAAGGCGTGGAAATATCCTTGACTTGTCCCAAGAACTCGCTCGAAAAACCACGCACATAATCCAAGCCAGCCTTAACGGCCTTGGAGCTCACCGCCTGGCCGGAAACCGGAGCGACATCTGCCGAGACATCAGTCAACAACACCGCGCCATAATGCTTAGCGAGCGCCAGCGCGGCATCGATTCCGGTCAGGGTATTTGAGCCCTGCCCCGTCGTGATGACGTTGCCCTGGTCATCCACTTCGACCGACGTAGACAGCGGGGCGATCCAGGTGTCATCATCCCCGATGGCCCAGGCAAGGTCATCGGAGCTGATATAGGCAATTGCGATGACCTTGCGCTCCATAGGCGTAATGATGAGCGTATGCGGGAACTGACGCTGGACATCCACGCCCGAGACCCACGGGTTCTGCTTGAGGTCCTCGGTAATCTGGTCGGGATCGACGTTAAAAAGCGACGTTCCCTCGGGCAAATCGATCAGCTGGATAGCATCGTGCTTCGTCACATGCTCGCTGCCTTGAATCTGAATATCAGTGGCGGTAAACAATCCAGAGTTGATCACCACGACGGCAACGACAACGAGTACGGCCAAGACGGCCAAAACGCCGCCCACGATTTTGCCTTTGCCTGTAACGACAGAAGCGGCGTCTGATGTTTTATTTGCCATCGCCCTAAGTGAAGACAACGGGTTGACGCCTTTTTTACCCGAAGGCTTCTTGGCGGTAGCCGGCACCGATGTCAGCGAGCGCGGTTTCGATGCGCCCAGCGTGCGACTCGGACGCGCCGCCTTAGTTCCTGTCGAGGGCTTAGGAGTTGCCATAGGACGGGCAGGCTTGGCGCCCATAACAGGCTTTGACGTCACCGAGGGACGCGAGGACTTTTTTGCGGCCGGACGATTACCGAGCTGCGAGCCGACAACCGAACGACTGGTCTGTCGAGCATGCCCGACAGACTTAGAGTGCGCGACGGTATTGCGTTGAGGTTTGGCAGGCGCGCCGGAACGCCCTCCGGCGCGGCGGAAGGTGGGTTTCGATGCTCTAGAAGCCGAGGAATTTAACTTCCGGTCTGAGCTCGATGCCATACGCCTCCCTCACCTTTCCGTGCACATGTCTGATAACCGCGGCAACGTCATCGGCCGAGGCAGTTCCGTTATTAACGATAAAATTAGCGTGAACGGGCGAAACTTCCGCGCCGCCAATCGAAAAACCCTTTAATCCACAATCCTCGATAAGCTTGCCCACACTCGCATCGGGCGGGTTGCGAAAGACCGACCCGCAGGATGCGCGACCCATGGGCTGCGTACGCTTGCGCCTCGTCAGGTACCGTTCCATGCACTCGCGAATGTCGGCCTTGGGCGCCGGTTTAAGCTTGAGCACGCACTCGAGGATGATCTCATTGCGGGGAAGGCTACATTCGCGGTAGCCCCAAGTGATCTCGGACCCCGCATAATGCTTGATACCGGATGCCGGGTCAAACGTTACGACATCCTCAACCAGCGAGCCAATCCACTCGGTCCGTGTGCCGGCATTCATAGATATCGCACCGCCAACCGAGCCAGGGATGCCAACGGCAAACTCAAGGCCCGAGAGGCTACGCGACAGGGCATCGTTGACCAGGCGCGCAAACATCACGCCCGCACCGACCGTCAGCGTACAACCGTCATCGGCAACAACCGTGCGCTGAAACTCACGTCCGAGCGAAATGACGGCACCGCGATAACCGCCATCGGCAACCAGCAGATTGGAGCCCTTGCCGATGATGACCCACGGCACCTGCTCGCGATCGAGCACCGCCACGGCGCGGCGGAGGGCATGATAGCTATGGCACGTCACAAAGAGGTCGGCCTTGCCGCCGATACGATAGCTCGTATGACGCGCAAGGCGCTCGTCCTCGATCACATCCGTGTCGATCATGCCCGAGAGCGCCATGACGGCGTTAAACAGACCCATTAGACTTAAGCGTCTTTCTTGGCAGTCAGATACTCGATGAACTCGGGGCCGACGGTCGTAACGTCGCCGGCACCCATGGTGAGCAGCAGGTCGCCCTCGCCCACGAGCTTCTCAAGCTCCTGGTTGAGCTCAAGACGGCTAGAGCAGTACACGACCTCCTTGCCGGGGTGCTTAGCGCGAACGGTATCTGCGAGCATCTTGGAGGTAACGCCCGGAATCGGCATCTCGCCGGCGGAGAATACATCGATCAGCAGCAGCTTGTCGGCGTTGGCAAAGGCATCGGCAAAGTCATCGCACAGAGCCTGCAGGCGCGAATAGCGGTGCGGCTGGAACACGACGTCGACATGCTTGTAGCCCAGCGAAGAGGCAGCAGCGAGCGTCGCCTTGATCTCGGTGGGATGATGGCCGTAATCGTCAACCACCGTGATGCCGTCGATATCGCCCACGTGGGTAAAGCGACGGCGGACACCCTCAAAACTCGAAAGTGCCTTAGCGGCGGCGTCGATATCGAGACCCAGGACATGGGCGACGGTCAAGACGGCCGTGGCGTTGAGCATGTTGTGACGACCGGGGTTGCTCTTAATCTCGACAGCGTGCTCGGTGCCGTCCTCAAAGCGAACGATAAAGTCGCTCTGGATGCCCTTGACATCCGGATGTACGCAGACGATGTCGTTGTTCTCGGCAAAGCATAGGAAAGCACATGACGGCCCGTCGACTTGGCGAGCTCGACCAGATGCGGGTCCTCGCCGCAAACGATGACGGTGCCCGTCCTCGCCCACCAGCCCCATAAACTTGGCAAAGGTGGCCTCGATCTCCTCGATACCCGAGTAGTGATCGAGATGGTCGGCCTCGACGTTGGTCACGATGACCACGTTGGGGTTTAGGAACAGGAACGAGCTGTCGGACTCGTCGGCCTCGGCGACAAAATAGTCGCCCGAGCCGTTCTTGCCGTTGGTGTCGTAGCCCTCGACAATGCCACCGATCAAAAAGCTGGGGTCCAGACCCATGCGGTCGAGCATGGTGGCGCACATCGAAGAGGTCGTGGTCTTGCCGTGCGTGCCGGCGACGGCGACGGTGGTGTAGCCATGGCCCAGAGCCGAGAGCATCTTGGCACGGGGCCACACGGGAATACCGAGCTCGCGGGCACGCACGAGCTCGGGGTTGGACTCGGGAATAGCGGTGGAGACAACAACCACGTCGGGCTTGACCTCGTCGATCGTCGCAGCCTCGTGGCCCACGTGGACCTTCACGCCGGCGCGGGTAAGCTGGCGAATATAGCGCGACGTCTTAAGGTCGGAGCCGGTAACGGTATAACCGCGCTCGTGCAGGACGAGGGGCGATGCCGCTCATGCCGGCGCCGCCGATACCGATAAAGTGGGCGCTCTTGAACTCGGGCGCGGAGGTTGCAGTCTGGGAATCAGCCATGTGCTCGTGTACTCCTTGCGTAAACACTGCCTGTAACCCGTTAACTGTACCGCACCTACCGCATCCGCGCGAGGCGACCGGCGATATCCCGTCTAACTAACGCAATCCCTCTACCGCATCGGCCAAAAGTGCGGCGGCACGGTCCTGGGCCAAGCCGCGCGCCGCCTGACGCATGGCATCACGCGCCGCAGCGTCATCGATCAGGTGCAGCAGCTCGTCGGCAAAGGCAGGGGCATCGATATCGGCATCGGCGCATAGCACGCCGGCACCGGCATCGACCAGGTAACGCGCATTCGTGGTCTGGTGGTCGGCCGTGGCGTGCGGATACGGCACGACGTACCGAGGGCACGGCAAGCGCGGCGATCTCGGCCCACGCTCGAGGCACCGGAACGCGAGAGCACCAAATCGGCCGCGGCCAGCATATCGCCCATGTTGTCGATGTAGGGCTGGACACGATAGCGCTTCGCCTCCTCGGGCGTCAGCGCCAAAGCGCGCTCGGTCTCGTCAAAGCCGTCGGCACCCGTCGAATGCAAAATGTAGAGATTCTCGCGGGTCAGCAGCTCACTCTTGAGCGAGGCAACGCGCTCGTTGAGATGCTGGGCACCGAGCGAACCACCAAAGACGAGCAGAAGCGTCGCGTCCTCGGGCACACCGAGCGTCTTGCGACCGCGGGCGCGATCGCCCTCGATCACCGAACGACGCACGGGATTGCCCGTCATGAGCACATGGTCGGGGTCGCCCTCACGCTCAAAGACCGCGCGGGCCGCAGGTACCGAAATGCACACGCGGGCGGCATGTGAGTTCATCATCTTATTGGCCAGACCCGGAACAGAGTTCTGCTCGTGCAGCAGATACGGAACGCCGGCGCCCTTGCACCAACCCAGCAGCGGGACCTCAACGTAAGCACCAAAGCCGATAGCGGCATCGGGCTTACCGACCTTTGAGAAGTGACTGGCAAGCGCACGCTTCGCCTTGTTGACGCGCCACAGCGAGGTCAGCGCCGTCCAGGGACGGGAGCGATCGAAGCCCGTGACCGTGATGGGCACAAAATCGAATCCGGCCTCGGGAACCAGACGACCCTCGAGCTTGCGCGACTGGCCCACGAACACAACGTGATGACCGCGGTCACGCAGCTCCTCGGCCAAGGCGAGCGCGGGGTTGATATGTCCTGCCGTGCCGCCGGCTGCAATAGCAACGGTCATCTTATCGGTCATGGTAATCCCTTCGTACACGCGGTCCCTGGTCATCGGTGCGCAAACGCGCCGACGGGTCCGAATTCAAATCGATTCGATTATATCCGCCGCCCGCATTGCGAGGAGTGGGGCGCTGCGGACGACCTTGCGGCGCCGTTCGCTGACGCGGACGGGCTACCGGCTCGGTCGCAGAGCCATCCAGAACGGTAAAGCCGTTACGCGAAGATCGCTCGCCGCGCACGTGGGGCACGCCGGCGGTACTCTCATCCATAACGGCAAAGCTCTCGCGGCGACGGTCGTACTCATCGCGACGGGCGCTCTCATACGAAACGCGCAGGATCAGACCGGCGAGCATAAGCGACACAATAATCGACGAGCCACCGTAGCTAATAAACGGCAGCGGCTTGCCCGTCATGGGAAACACATTGAGAATGCCCAGCGCGTTGATCAAAACTGCACCGCAAGGATGACCGCGGAACCCGATGCCATAAGTGCTCCGCGACGGTCGGTCGCCTGCTCGGCAATACGAAACGCCGAGTAGATCAGCATCGCGAACACCAAGAAGAACAGCACGGTTCCGATAAAGCCAACTTCCTCGCCGATAATAGCCAAGATGTAGTCGTTATGCGCCTCGGGCAAATACGAGTACTTCATGGTGGAGTTACCGATACCGCGACCGAACAGGCCGCCCGAGGCAAACGCCATAATGGCAAGCGTGGCCTGATAGCCATCACCATATTCGTCTGCCCAAGGATTCCAAGCAACCTCGACACGCGTCATACGATACGGCTCGGCGATAAGGGCGATCGCAATGACGGCGATGCCGGCAACGACCGTCCAAACGATATATTTGGGGTCCAATCCCGCAAACAACGCCATGCACATGAGGTAAGCAAGATGATCAGAACGGTGCCAAAATCGGGCTGAACAAAGATCAGAAAGAGCGAAATGCCCAGGTAGACGCCCATGTTGCGAAGAAACTCGTTAATGTTGCCGCCGGGCGAAAAGATGCGGTCGAGCATGATGGCCGAATACGCGATGGCGAACGGCTTTAAAAACTCAGACGGCTGGAACTGAATACCGGCGATGTTGAGCCAGCGCGTGGCGCCACGACTGCCGCTACCCATAAAGAACACCAGAACCAGTAGCCCTATCATGCCCATGAGGAAGATCCTGAGCACGTCTTCCCCAAACCAACTGTCCGGCAAGATGCGCACGATGGCAACCATAGCCAGCACGCCAACTCCGGCAAACGCGGCTTGTCGAAACAGGAAAAACGTCGCCGAACCATTCTCGTGCAGTGCCTCGACCGAAGATGCCGAGTACACCATCAGCAAGCCAAAGCAAACCAAGCTAAACAGGCAAGCCATAAATATCAAACGGGGGCGCATGATGCGGGCGGGGACGCCGGCAATATAGCGCTCACTGAACGTCTGCCCGCCGCGTCCGGAACGCGGCGTGCTACGCAGCGAGGAAGCACGGTCCGAGTCGGGCCTCCTCATATCACTTCGGGGGCTCTCCTCTCTCACCGGCAACCCCTATTCCGTTTGCGATTTCGCTGCTGCGGCAAGCTGGACAACGTAGTCCTTAAACACGCGACCGCGCTCCTCGTAGCCCGAGAACTCGTCAAACGAAGAGCAGGCGGGCGAAAGCAGGATCACGTCGCCGCGGCTCGAGAGTGAGCGGGCAACGTCAACGGCATCGCGCAGATCATCGGCCTGGGCGATATCCACGTCACCATCGACATCGGCCTCGTCCATAGCGGCGGTAAAGCGCTCGCGCGCATCGCCAAAGCAAACGACCGAGCGCACGTTGTCCATAACGACGCGGGCAAAGTCCGCAAGCGGCGTACCCTTATCGTGGCCGCCGAGCAGCAAAATCACGTCGTCGTCGGGAAACGCCGTCAGGGCCTTTTCGACCGCATCGGTGTTCGTTGCCTTGGAATCGTTGACGTAGCGCACGCCATCGATCTCGCCGCAGGGCTCCACGCGGTGTTCGAGTGGCTGGAACGATGCCAAACCGCGGCAAACGCCCTCGGGATCGGCACCGACGGCCAGAGCAGCCGTGGCGGCACATAGGGCATTAATGACATTGTGATGGCCCGAGATCTTGAGCTCGGACGTGGCGACAAGCTGAGTCTCGACGCCCTTCAGGCGCACGACCATCTTGCCGTCGCGCACAAAGGCGGCGTCTGCACCTCGGGCTCGTCAAAAGCGACCTTGCAGATGCGGCGACCCGGTGTGTAGATGTACTCATCGAACTCATGGATGCCGGCATCTCGACGTCGATAACCACGAGGTCGTCGTCGACCATATTCTCGAACAACTTGATCTTGGCAAGCGCATAGTTCTTGTGGCTCTTGTGCCAGCCCAGGTGGTCGGGCGTGATGTTGAGCAGCACCGCCACGCGAGGATGAAGCTCGGCTGTCGTAGCAATCTGATAACTCGACAGCTCGGCCACAAACCACTCATTGTGTGCGCGGCCGTCGATCTCGTTCACCGGCGGCTCGCCGATATTGCCGACGGCCACGCTGGCTTCACCGGCGGCCTTGAGCAGATAATCGGTCAGCGACGTGGTAGTTGTCTTGCCATTGGTGCCCGTGGTGGCGATCCAATTTTGGGGAGACAGGCGATAGGCAAACTCGGGCTCGCCCATAATCTGAGCGGCATGCTCACGCCAGCCTTAAAGAAGGCCGAGAACTCCGAGATACCCGGGCATGTCACGCACACGTCATAGGCACCCTCGACCTGCTCGGTGCCGTAGACAAACGACGCACCCTGCGCCTCGAGCGCACGCGTGGCGTCATTGGGCTCGGAAGTACCGCCGCCATACACGGTCGTGGCGCTCACGCGCTCGGGGTGAGCCAACGCCCAACGGGCGACATCGAGACCGGATTTACCCTGTCCCAAAACAAGCAGGCTAAAGACATCAGCAAGAGGCATGAAAGACCACTATCCCAACTGGAAGAACAGGGCAAGGCCAACGGCACCAAAGGCCGCGGCGATAATCCAAAAACGGATAACGACCTTGGTCTCGGCCCAGCCCTTCTTTTCGAAATGATGATGAATGGGCGCCATAAGGAAGACGCGCTTGTGCGTAAAGTGGAAATAGACAACCTGGATCATGACCGACAGGGTCTCGACGATAAACAGACCGCCGATGATGAGGGAAACGACTTCGGTGTTGGTCATGATGGAGGTGCAGGCAAAAGCGGCACCCAGGGCAAGCGAGCCGGTATCGCCCATAAAGATGCTCGCCGGGTAGCAGTTGAACCACAAAAAGCCCAGGCAGGCACCGGCGCACGCCGTGCAGAAGATGGACAGGTTCACGTCACCGTGCAAAACGCCATAGCGGCCATGGCGAGCATGGCGATCATGGAAGTGCCGCCGGCAAGACCGTCCAGACCATCGGTCAGGTTCACGGCATTGGAAAGACCGGCGATCATCAGCCAGCAAAATACAATGTAGAGCCACGGGAACGAAAGGCCGCAGATGGTGGTCGAAAGAACACCGAGGTCAATTGTCAGGCCGCCGGGAAAACGAATCTCGGGGGCGACGCCGCACCAATTGACGGCGAGCACGGTAAAAGTGACGCAGATGATGGTCAGGCCGATCATCTTGGCGTGAGGCGTCAGGCCAAGCGAGCGACCATGCGTGACGGAGGTCAGGTCGTCGATGAGACCCAGAACGCCGGTGGCCAGTGTGGCAAGCAGCACGAGCACGAGCTCGGTGGTGAGCTTGCCCATCAGCAGGCAGGTCAGCGAGATCGAGACAAGGATGATGACGCCGCCCATGGTCGGCGTACCCTGCTTAATCAAATGACGCTTGGGGCCGTCGGCTCGGACCTGTTGGCCGATACCCTCGACCTTCAGCAGCTTGATCCACCACGGCATAAGCAGCAGCGCAATGGCGGCAGCGATGCCAAGTCCCAAAAAGGCCTGATACGTAGGATACGAGGGATTGCCGAACATGGGCTAGCACACACCTTCCACAAAGCGGTCGAGCTCAACAAAACGGGAACCCTTGACCAGTACAACATCATGATTTTCAAGCGCGCCGCCCATGCGGTCGAGCACCTGCTGATAATCGGAGAATACCTGGATGCGGTCCTCATCCATACCCATCATACGTGCGGCATCGGCCATGAGCTGAGCCAGCTCGCCGCCAACGCACGCGAGCATGTCGAGCTTCTTGGCGGCGGCATAGGCTCCCACGAGCTCATGCATGCGGGGAGCCTCGTCGCCCATCTCGCCCATCTACGCCCAAGATCGCCATGCGCGAACCGTCACAGATGAGCGAGCACAGCAAATCGAGGCCGGCAGCCATAGACTCGGCACTGGCGTTATAGGAGTCGTCGATGATGCGTGCTCCGCTCTTGGCGCGCTTGATCTCCTGACGGTGACCGGTGATCGTAAGGCCCCTAAAGGCAGCATCGATCTGCTCGGGCGTCACGCCCAGACGATAGCCGACCGCGGCGGCCTTGACGGCATTGGGCACGGACTGCACGCCGGGAATGGCCAGCATGGTATCGACCGTGTCGCCCTGACCAAAGTCGAGCGTAAAGACCGGATGGCCCTCGTCGTCGACGCGAATGTCGCGTGCGCGGACCTCGTCGTCGTCCGAGACACCGGCCAGCATCACGTCAATACCCGCAGGCTGGGCGAACGTATCGCGAATGAACGGCGTGAAGTCGTCCTCGCCGCCCAAAACCAGCAACGGCGAGAAATCGCCGGCGGCGCACATGCCCTGGACAATCTCGGACTTGGCGCGGGCGATGTTCTCGCGGCTGCCCAGGATACCGATGTGGGAAGTTCCGATCTTACTCACGATGGCAAGATTGGGGTTGGCGGGACTGGGACAGGCGCTCAATCTCATGAAAATGGTTCATGCCCATCTCGAGCACCAGAACCTCGGTATCGGCCGGAGCGGAAAGCACCGTGAGCGGCATGCCGATCAAGTTGTTGAAATTGCCCTTCGTGGCCCAGACGCGATAACGCTTGGCGAGCACGGCGGCAAGCACGTCCTTGGTCGTCGTCTTGCCAATCGAACCGGTAATGCCGACGACCAGGCAGCCAAGCTCCAAGCGATATACATGCGCCAGGCGCAGCAAGAACTCCACGGGGTCGTCGGTCAGCAAGATGGCGCATCCTTTGTCCTGCGCCAGCGAAACCAGCTCGGCATCGGGCTCGCGCGTCATCACGACGGCACCGGCACCCGACTCGATGGCACGGGAGGCAAAATCGTTGCCGTCGACCTTTTCGCCGGGGAAGGCGACAAAGATCGTCCCCTCCTCGACCTGACGCGAGTCGATAACGCACCCGCGGCATACCCGATCGACTTCTTCCGTCACGGTTCGGGCCCCCGTTGAGGCCGCGAGGTTGTTGACGGCGATCTCTATCATTGCAGCTCCCCTGTAAACCTAATATTGCTATCGGCGTATTGTATCCCAGTGCCATGCGCGCGTGGTGCAGGGCATGTGAACACCCTTCAGATCAAACGGCAGACCACGCTCAAGATTGTAACCCCCTACTTCGTGCGCGGGATACCCAGCACGTCGAGCGCGTTGGCCATAATGGACTGGAATGGCACCGCGGCGGCATCCGAGCCGCTCGGCGTTCCATCGAGTGTGATATAGCACAGCACCTTGGGCGATTGTGCCGGCGCAAAGCCATAAAGGACGACATGTAGTTCTCCTTGAGGTAACCGCCGTTCTCGTCAGCGCGCTCGGCCGTACCGGTCTTGCCCGCTACGTCATAGCCATCAACCGCACCGCCAACGCCCGTGCCTTCGGACACGACCGTCTGCATGCACGATGTCACCTGGGCGGCAGCGTCCTCCGAAATCGCACGCTCGCCTTCGCCCCAGTCCTTCTCATCGCCCTTGCTGGACTTATAGAAGTGCGGCGTCATCATCACGCCGCCGTTCGCTATGCCGCCCACGGCACGTGCGACCTCAATCGGCGAGACGGACAGCGCCTGGCCAAAGCTCATCGAGCCCAGCGTGGCGCCGTCGTACTGGTCGCGCTCCTTGACGATACCCAGACTCTCACCCGGAAAATCGACACCGGAGCTATGGCCGATACCCCACTTGTCCACATAGGTGGCAAAATCATCGGCACCGATCTTGCGTCCCACCAGGACAAAGCCCACATTGGACGAACGGCGCATCATCTCGCGCACGTCCATGGTCATGGTGTAGTCGCGCTTATCGGCGTCGGTAACGGTGTCGTCGCCAACCTTAATGCTCGCCGGCACCTCAAACGACGTGCTCGAACGCACGGCACCCAAGTCGAAGCCGGCACCGGCCACCGAGCGTCTTAAAGACCGAGCCGGGCTCGTAGGCATCGGTAACCAGGCGCAAGTTCATGTCCTCGGTCTTGGCGTTTTCCAGATCGGTCTGGTCATATGTCGGATACGAGCATGCCGCCAGAATCTCGCCCGTCGTGGGATCGGTGACCAGGGCCGAGCCGTTCTTGGCCTTGGTCTTTTCGACCGCCTCGGCCAGGGCGTCCTCGGCGGCGCGCTGGATATTGACATCGAGCGTCGTCACGATGTCCACGCCGTCCACCGCGGCAACCTTTTTATAGGCGCCGCCCGCGATATAGCTACCGTCCCTCGCCCGCTCACGCACCAGCGAACCGTTGGTTCCGGTCAAAAGCTTGTTGTACTGTTTTTCGAGGCCCGTCAGACCGTCGTTGTCCACGTTTACCACGCCAAGCACCTGCGATGCCAGGTTGCCGTAGGGGTACACGCGCTTCATGGCCTGCTCAAAGAGCACGCCTGGCAGGTTCTTCTTCTCCAGCGCCGCGGCATCGTCCTCGTCCACCTGGCGTTTGATATACACCCAGGTGCCATCCGACTCAACGAGCTCGCGACAGGTCTTTTTATCGATTCCCGTAGCTTTGACCAGCGCCGATACCGTCTTGTCAACGTCCTCGATAAGCTGAGGATTCACGGCGATGTTGCGGCATTCGACCGACGACGTCAGCACGTTGCCGTTACGGTCGTAGATGGTACCGCGCTTGGCATACAGCGTCTGTGCAAGCAAGCGACGTGCATCGGCACGGTCGCGTAGCTATCGGCTTCCACGATTGATAGTCGGCAAGGCGAAGGACGCCCAAACCCAAGCCAAACCCGATAAAGCCCATGACGGCTTTGCGGCGGGGCAGCGGCGTACCCGTGAGCCATTCGGTCGACGAGCTCTTGCGCGGTCTGGTGTTATGCATCTGAGGACCACTCGAGCCACGGAGACGCGACGCGGGGTCGTTGCCATAGGACGGCCTCGCGTTGTAAGATGGCCGACCCGTTCCTTGATAACCAGAACGTCCCCGCGATGAGGGACGTCCAGAACCGCGACCCCCGTCGGAGCCGCGGCGATAGTCATTTGTCATACTCAGCTACCGTCTTGTTACTGAGCGGTCGCGGTCGAGCTAGCGCCCGCGGCTGCATCCTGCGAAAAATCAAGTGTAACGCTCTCGCTGGGCTCCACCATGCCATAAGCGCCCGCAAGGTCGCGAATGCGTGTGTCGGCACCATAGACCGAATGCATGACCTCCAGGTCGGAGCTCTCGTCGGTCGCCTTCTCGAGCGTGTTGGTAAGCGCGGCGTTGCTGTTGAGCACCTGGGCCGTAATGCCGGCGAGCGCCACACGGGCGACACCGATCGTCATGAAGATGGCCGCAATGATGCAAAACGTTTTAAGAACGCTCATGAAAACCGGGCTTACCGCCTGGTTTGCCTGACGGCCCGCGCCTGTGTAGACATCAAAGCGCGGTGTGCGCTGCTCGCGGGGAGCAACGGGGGCCTGCGGTGCCTCACGATAGGCGGGCATGGCGTTCATATCATAGGCGAGCGCTGCGTTTGAGGTGTTGTAGCCCATGATATGCCGCCTCCCATCCCGAGTACGTTGGTAGTGTGTTTAATCTTCGTTTGTGGTACGAGCGGGAGGTCCAATATCGCGCGGTCGCGTCTACAGACGCTGCGCCACGCGGATCTTGGCTGATCTCGCCCGAGGGTTGCGCGCAACCTCATCGGGTTGGGCAACCAGGGGTTTGCGGGTGATGACCTTGAGTATCGGCACGTTGCCGCACACGCACACCGGAATCTCCGGCGGACACGTGCACCCCTGGCTCATCTCCTTAAAGTGGTTCTTTACGATACGGTCCTCGAGCGAGTGATACGAGATGACGCAGATGCGTCCGCCCGGGTTGAGCCACCTTGTGGCGGCGTCAAGCCCTCGCTCGAGCACATCGAGTTCGTGATTGACCTCGATGCGAATGGCCTGGAAACTTTTCTTGGCTGGGTGTCCGCCATGCCGGCGAGCGGCAGCGGGGATACCAGCCTTGATGATCTCGACAAACTGGCCGGTGGTTTCGATCGGCTCATGCTCGCGGCGGCGCACGATCTCACGTGCGATCTGCGAGGCGAACTTCTCTTCGCCATAGACGCGTAGAATCCGGGCGAGGTCGTGTTCGTTATAGGTGTTGATGACCTCAGCTGCGTTTAAGGTGTTGTTACCCGGATCCATCCGCATGTCCAATGGGGCGTCCTCGTTGTACGAAAAGCCCCTGCCAGGGATATCGAGTTGCGGCGACGAAACGCCCAAGTCGAACAGGAAGCCATCGACCCCGGGCACCTCGGCCGAGCAAAGCAGCTCGTCCAAGTCGCCGAAGTTGCCCTTCAGCAGCTGGTGTGGTACGCCGGGAACCTCGCGGTCCAGACGGGCGCCAGCGGCCTCAAGGGCCATGTCGTCCTGATCGACGCCGAGCAAAAGGCCGGTCTCCCCACCTGCGCGGCCATCTTTACCGAATGGCCGGCACCGCCAAGGGTGCAGTCGCAGACGACGGAGCCGCTCTTTAGCTGCAGCGACTCAAGCACTTCGCCGAGCATGACAGGTTCATGCCGATATTCTTGTGTCAAGATCCCACGCTCCATCCGTTACTCGTGCCTTGCCCTTACGAGAAGAAGAGGTCCAGCAGGGCCTCGTCGTCATCGTCCTCATCGGCCGTAGCGCGGTCCCAAACCTCAAGGTGGTCGTAGTTGCCCACAACCGTGACCTCGCGGTCGAGGTTCGCCTGCTTGCGGAGAGACTCGGAAAGACCGATACGACCCGCGCTGTCCACATCCATCGACGTGGTGCGCTTGTTGATCGCCCTCATGAGCTTCTGGTCGTTGATGTCACGCGGGTTAAAACCCTCGTGGCCCTCACGACCCGCGAAGAGTCCTTCGACCCACTTATCGAAGGCCTCGGCAGAGAACACGTACAGAGCATCGACATCCAGGGCTTTGAACACGCGAACGTGCTCTCCAAGCTCCTCGCGAAGAGGTGCAGGCAGGGACAGACGACCTTTTGCATCGAGATTGCGCTCGTATGCACCAGTCATTCCCATGTGCGCCCTCCCCTCGGTTACTCAGATGGCACGTACGCGGGGAACCACCCCGCCTGTCGACGTCATTAATAATATGGGGAACCGCCCCATTTTTCAACACCTTTCCCCACCCCTTCCCCCACCCCGCCCCCACTACTCCACCCACCATATATTGCAAAACACCCCCAAGCATATGTTCGAAAACACAATATGTTGTGTTTACAGCAACAGCGGGATGCCACCTGTAGAACCACGCCCGCGAACCTCAACCTTCAAGTTGACCTTGAGGCGATTTTTACGTCCCTTTACACGCCGTTCACATCCGCCCCCAAACTCCCCCACCCAAGGCACGTGCGGCCCACCACCGCGACGACAAGTGGCGAAAAATGGGACGGGCCCCAGATTGCCCATGCGCGCGCAAAAGCACGCCGCAGCAATCTGGGGCCCGTCCCCAAATACCTATAAATATGCAGGCCAGCGATGTGTTAACGATGCGCCAGCGGATGCGCCGCCAGATAGACCTCGGTCAGTTGCGTGCGGTCGACATGCGTGTAGACCTGCGTGGTCGAAATATCGGCATGGCCCAAAATCTCCTGCAGCACACGCAGGTCGGCACCGCCCGCGAGCATGTGGGTGGCAAAGGAGTGGCGCAAGGTATGGGGATGGAGCCCACCAGCCCACCTGGCGCCCGTAGCGCTCACAGATGGCATGAATGCCCTGGCGCGACAGACGACGTCCGTTCTTATTTAAAAAGACCGCCGAGGTCTCGGTTCCGCGGGCATGGGCCGCCAAGCGAGAACGTCCCTCAGTTACATAGAGCATCAGAGCTCGCGCCGCCGCTTCCCACCAGCGGGGACAGGCGTTCCTTTGAGCCCTTACCGCGAACGAGTACAAAGCCATCGTCAATATGGATATCGCCCACATCGAGCCCCACCAACTCGCTCACACGCAAACCGCATCCGTAGAGCACTTCCAAGATGGCATGGTCGCGCAAGCCCATCTCGCCCTCGGGGAAGTCTTGATCGAGCAGAGCCGAGACATCCTCCACCGATAGATACTCCGGCAAACGCTCAGCCTTTTTTAGGCAGGCGCAACGCCGCCGTTGGATTTTGGGCTACAGCCCCATCGCGCACCAAAAAGGCATGCAGGCCCTTCACGGCCGCAAGCGCACGCTCCACCGAGGCATCGGAATAGCCCCCATCGCGACGGTCGGCAACAAAGCCCTCCACGACCTGACGGGTCACCTCTTCAAAAGACACAATACCCGCCCGCTCCAGATAGGCGCAGTACGTCGTCAGGTCACGACGATAGGCCGCAATCGTGTTGCGCGCCAAACCCCGCTCGACCGCGAGGTAATCGAGATACTCCCCCGCCGCCACGGCGAGCGACGAGGGAGTAGCTTCGGTATGTTCCTTATTCGCCGGCACCCTTAGTCCGTAGCGAGGTTCATGGGCGTCACCTGCAGACGGTCGACACCCTCGTGCTGGCCGATCGAAGCGCGCACGAACTCGCGGAACAGCGGCTGCGGGTTGGTCGGGCGGCTCTTGAACTCGGGATGAGCCTGGGTTGCCACATACCACGGATGCACGTCGCGCGGCAGCTCGACCATCTCGACCAGGCGCTCGTCGGGCGACAGACCCGAGATAACCAAACCGGCGTCCTCGAGCTGGTCACGGAAGGCGTTGTTGAACTCAAAGCGGTGACGGTGACGCTCGTAGACGAGCTCCTCGCCATATGCCTCGCGAGCAAGGGTATCGGCGGCGAGCTTGCACGGATAGGCGCCCAGGCGCATGGTGCCGCCCTTCTCGGTCACGTCCTCCTGCGAGCTCATCAGATCGATGACGCTAAACGGGCCGTCCGGATCGAACTCGGAGGAGCTGGCGCCGGCAAGGCCGACGACGTTGCGGGCGAACTCGCACACGGCCACCTGCATACCCAGGCAAATGCCAGATACGGAATCTTGTGCTCACGGGCAAACTCGGCCGCGAGGATCTTGCCCTCCAGGGCGCGCTTGCCAAAGCCGCCGGGGACCAGGATGCCCGAGGCGTCGCCCAAAACCTCGGAGACATTCTGCTCGTCGAGGCTCTCGCCGTCGACCAGCTGGACGTCCACATGGCGATCGTAGAAGACGCCCGCATGGTGCAGGGCCTCGATAACCGACAGGTACGCATCGGGCAGCTGCGTGTACTTACCCACGACGGCGATCTTCACCTTGTCGGCGTGATGGTTGGCGTGATTCTGTTTGCGCAGGAACTCGTTCCACTCGCTCATGTCGCGCTCACGCGGATCCAGACCCAGGCGTTCGCAAATGCGCAGGTCAAAGTCCTGCTCGGCAAGCAGCTGCGGAACATCGTAAATGCTCGCGCAGTCCTCGTTGGTAAAGACGCAATCGGTGTCGACGTCGCAGAAGCTTGCGATCTTTCCGCGGATAGCGTCATCGATATGGTGGTCGGAGCGCAGCACGATGATATCGGGCTGGATGCCAAAGCTGCGGAGCTCCTTGACGGAATGCTGCGTGGGCTTGGTCTTGACCTCGTGGGCGGCGGCGATATAGGGAACGAGCGACACGTGGATGTAGCAGACGTTCTCGGGGCCGGCTCCTTGCGGTACTGGCGGATGGCCTCGACAAACGGCTGCGACTCGATGTCGCCGATCGTGCCGCCCAGCTCGGTGATGACTACATCGGAGCCGGTCTGCTCCTCGATGCGGCGGAACTTGTCCTTAATGGCATTGGTGACGTGAGGAATCACCTGCACGGTACCGCCCAAAAAGTCGCCGCGACGCTCGCGGGCGATCAAGCTCTTATAGATGGCGCCGGTCGTAAAGTTGGAATCGCGGGTCAGGTTCTCATCAATAAAGCGCTCGTAATGACCCAGGTCCAGGTCGGACTCGTAACCATCCTCGGTAACGAAGACCTCACCATGCTGGAAGGGGCTCATGGTACCGGGGTCGACGTTCAGATACGGGTCGGCCTTCTGCATCGTTACTTTGTAGCCACGCGACTTGAGCAGACGGCCCAGCGAGGCCGCGGTGATACCCTTGCCCAGGGACGAAACCACGCCACCGGTTACGAACACATGCTTGGTCATATTGAGTTACCTGCGCTTCCCGTAGAAGTTGTTTATCCACATCTTACGGGTCTTCATTGTAATACTCGCGCCGCGGACCGTTCGCAATTTTTCTCGCGTGCGATTGCATTTCTCAATCTTGAAACAAAACGCCGCCCGGTTTCCCAGGCGGCGTCGCTGTGGCAAGGGTTACATGCTGCTATCGATCAGCAACCTCGTCCTCAAGCATTTCTTGAACGAGCATGCCGGTACGGACGCCCTCAAGATACCACTCGCCACGTTCGGTGAGGCAAATGCCATTTGCAAGCTGACCGCCGTCGTCGCTATAACGCGAGACGACATCAATCATGCCTCGGAATCCAAGCGATCGATTGCGGCGCGGACACGATACGGCGAAACCCCCACGCGCTCGGCAAGCGTTTTGCGCGAGAAACCATACGGCCCGCCATTGTCTTCGGTTTGCTGGTCGATCTCCATCAACACCAGCACCTCGACACGCTTCATATCGTTGACACTCGCACGACCCTTGCCCGCCATAGCAGCCTCCTCAAACCGAGCACGAGCATCTAACGCGCCGTGCGCGACCGACACACCTCACGATGGCAGGTAATATCCATCATGCGGCATCCCGCTAAGGATGAAACAGTTACGGTTATTGTATACCGCTCAAATTGTTTCTAGGCAGGTAAACAGCTATTTTTCGCCGAAATAGGCGCTTTATTGATCAAAAAGCCGTACCGGGCGCTAACCCGATACGGCCAAAATGCAATGCAATTACCGCGGTGCTTCAAACTTAGCGATGGAAGAAACCGCGGCGCTCAAACTTGGGCTCGCAGCACACGTTGATACCCAGTTTGCGCAGTACCGTCTCGTCCGTCGGCGAGATAATCACGCTAAAGAAGGCATCGCAACCGCGCAGCTGCTCCAGGCCCGAAAGGACGCGAGCGGCCGTCTCACTCGTGGCCGAGGTGATCGACAGCGCCATAAGCGTCTCGTCGGTGTGGAGGCGCGGGTTTTTGCTGCCCAGGAAATGCGTCTTGAGCTTGCTGATGGGCTCGATCGCCTCATCGCTGATAACCTCGAGCTCAAGGTCGACGCCCGAGACGTGCTTGAGGGCGTTCATAATGAGCGAACTTGCGGCGCCCAGGCGCGTGGAGGTCTTACCGGTCACCACGGAGCCATCGGGCATGACCATGGCACCCACGGGACCACCCGTCAGTTGCTCCCTGGTGAGGGCCGCCGAGCGCGCCGGTGAGTAGTTCTTATCGATGCCGGCTTTCTTCATAATAATCTTGAGACGGTCGACTTGCTCATCGCCCACGCCGGTACGGCGCACATTTTCGACCGCGGTAAAGTAGCGGCGGACAATCTCCATCTTGGAAGCGTCGCGGCAGGCATCGTCATCGGTGATGGCAAAGCCGACCATATTGACGCCCATGTCCGTAGGGCTCTGGTAGGGGCTCTTGCCCAGGATCTTTTCCATCAGGGCACGGACTACCGGGAAGGCCTCGACGTCGCGGTTGTAGTTGACCGTGGTCTTGTTGTAGGCCTCAAGGTGGAACGAATCGATGATATTGGCGTCGTCGAGGTCAGCCGTGGCGGCCTCGTAGGCAATATTGACCGGATGCGTCAGAGGAAGATTCCAGACCGGGAAGGTCTCGAACTTGGCATAGCCGGCGGCGGTACCGTGCTTATGCTCGTGATACAGCTGCGAGAGGCAAGTAGCGAGCTTGCCCGAGCCGGGGCCGGGTGCCGTCACGACAACGAGCGGACGCGTGGTCTCGACAAACTCGTTCTTGCCGTAGCCATCGTCGGACACGATCAGATCGACATCGTGCGGATACCCCTCGATGGGATAGTGCAGCTTGGCGGGAATACCGAGCGCGTTCAAGCGGTTGCGGAACACATCGGCAGCAGGCTGGCCGGCGTACTGGGTGATGACCACAGCCGCGACGGCAAAGCCGTTGCCGCGGAACAGGTCAACCAGGCGCAGCACATCCTCGTCATAGGTAATGCCAAGGTCACCACGAGCCTTGTTTTTCTCGATGTGGTTCGCGTTGATCGCGATGATAACCTCGACATCGTCGGCGATGCTCTTGAGCATGCGGAACTTGCTGTCCGGTTCAAAACCCGGCAGCACGCGGCTCGCATGATAGTCATCGAACAGCTTGCCGCCAAACTCCAAATAGAGCTTGCCACCAAACTGTGAGATGCGCTCCTTAATGTGAGCAGCCTGCAGCTCGATATACTTCGCGTTGTCGAAACCCTGGCGCATATATGGCTCCCGTCCCGTTTCCATTTAATGTTCTAGGCGATTATAACGGAGCCCGCCCTCCCCGATACCCAGACCATCAACAGGCACCAACCAAACATCCGTCAAACCTCTTGTCGGACATATTTGGTGCAAACTAACCTGACCCCATTGCACCGCCCCATAACACCAACAATGGCAGCGCCGCAGGTGGAGCAAAAGTCAGACACTATGACCCAATCCAGGGCACGGAAACGACAGGAGCCCCCGCTCGTGACCGCGGGTCGGGGCTGCGACAATGTTGTTGAAGTGCCAGAGGCGCAGCCGCGCCGCAACGAGGTTGGGAGGCTCCCGTGCCTAGATATTCT
>ENA-OQJT01000087-OQJT01000087.1-human-gut-metagenome-genome-assembly--contig:-NODE-87-length-20940-cov-1.012204_pt1 | contig 20940 bp, 24 predicted proteins | sample MGYA00242612_ERZ504779 | MGnify/ENA primary metagenome ERZ504779 (study PRJEB26092, sample SAMD00036366) | human gut metagenome | host: Homo sapiens | study: EMG produced TPA metagenomics assembly of...
TGGAAAAAACAGAAGGTGAAACCGGATTTTATCAGTATGTATTCCTACTCTTATCTGCTGATCCAGCAGGACAGTATGTATTTCGGGAAGCGATCCCTGGATAATAATTTCGTGAAAAACCAGACGGATATTTTTAAACAGGTACTTCAGGAAGAAGAGTTTATGGCTGAGGAACTACATATTACGGAATGGAACTATACCATTTCCAACCGTAACTGTATCAGCGACAGCTGTGCACATGGGGCTTACGTGATGAAAACCTGCATTGAGTCAATCGGAAATGTGGATAAAATGGGGTACTGGCACGGGTCAGACCTGCACACGGAATACTATGACACAGAGGCGGTTCTGTACGGGGATAACGGTTTACTGACAAGGGATGGGATTAAGAAACCATCGTTTTATGCATTTCACTTTATGAATTTCCTACAGTCACAATTGCTGGGCAAGACAGAGAATGCGGTTTTATCTACGGATGGAAGAGGGACATATACGATTGTCTGTCACAATTGTAAGCGGTTTAATTACCGATACACGATGAAGGAAGAGAAGGATATTAGAATCGAAGATTTGGAGGAACTGTACGAGGATACAGATGCGGTACATCTGAAATTCTGTATTAACCATGTAGAAAACGGAGATTATATCATGCGTGTGTTCTATGTTAATTCTGAGAATGGAAGCGTTCAGGATGTCTGGGGTGACATGGATTATCTGAAAAATCTTTCCAAAGGTGAAGTGGAGTATATCCGCCGGGGCGCGATGCCGAAGGTGGAGATGCGTAAAATCCATGTGGAGGATGGTGTGCTGAGAGTGGATACAAAGCTGATGGCACATGAGATCAAGGCGTTGGATATTCACTATCAATATTAGAAAGTGAGACTATGGACACTGATAAGTTCCTGTTTTCACCGAAAAAAATGCTGTATCAATAACTGCGATACAGCATTTTTTTGCGTGGATCACTTTAGTTTTTTTCTGAGAGAGGATGTCTTATACAATCATTGCTTTTCTTTGATGGTGACGGAAAGGCATACATTATGGGAACAGGAGACGTTTGGGACAATGGCGCATGTCAGAAACTATCATCGGAATATATGCAACCGGAAATGGCGTGGACAGTGAGAACAGGCAGAATTTGACTGGTTTGAGATGAGATAGTGCAGAGGAACCAAAAAAAATTACCCCTATTTTTTGTCCTCTGATTTGACTGATATAAAAAAAGAGTCCAAATACAGTAGCAAATTAGGATAATATGCGGAAAGTTTTTGAAAATGTACTGGACTATAATGATTTCAAGATAAAAGTGAAACAAGAAATAAGAAAAGGAGAGACAAACAATGAAATTAGGATTTGTAAGTGCGATTCTTGACACATGGAATTATGAAGAGATGATGGATTTCGCATCTGACCACGGCTTTGAATGTGTGGAAGTTGCATGCTGGCCACAGGGAAAGGCTGAGAGAAGATATGCAGGAGTCACTCATATTGATGTAGACAAAGTGCTGGAAGATGAGGAATATGCAAAACATATTCTGGACTATAGCAAAGAGAAGAATGTAGAGATTTCTACCCTCGCATACTATCCGAATACAATGGATGGAAATCAGGAGAAACGTGAAGCAGCAGTTGCTCACTTGAAAAATGTAATCCGTGCAAGCCATAAGCTTGGCGTAAACATGGTATCAACATTTATCGGAAGAGATCAGACAAAGACGGTGGAGGAAAATCTGGAACTGGTGAAGGAAGTATGGCCTTCTATCATCAAACTGGCAGAAGAGAACGATGTAAAAGTTGCAATTGAGAACTGCCCGATGTTATTCGGACCGGATCAGTGGCCGGGCGGACAGAATCTGATGACAACACCAAAGATTTGGAGACAGGTATTTGATATTCTGAACAGCGACAATTTGGGAATCAACTATGATCCATCCCATTTTGTATGGCAGATGATTGATTACATCAAACCGATTTATGAATTCAAGGATAAAATCTTCCATGTACATTATAAAGATATTAAAATATATCCGGATCGCCTGAATGACTGCGGAATCATGGCTTATCCACTTGATTTTATGTCGCCTAAGCTTCCGGGACTGGGGGATGTTGACTGGAGTAAATATGTATCAGCACTGACAGATATTGGATACGACGGATGCACATGTATCGAAGTAGAGGATAGAGCGTTCGAAGGAAGCAAAGAAAAAAGTAGAGGATTCCCTGATACTTAGCCGTAGATATTTGAAACAGTTTGTTATTTAATTTGTTAAAAAATAAAATTCACATATAAAAGGAGAAAAAACAATGGGAAAATTAAGAATTGCAATCGTAGGATGTGGTGGAATCGCTAACCAGAAACACATGCCATCTATCAAAACACAGGCAGACAAAGCGGAAATGGTAGCTTTCTGCGATATTATTCCGGAGCGTGCAGAAAAAAGCAGCAAAAGAGTATGGTGTTGAAGGTGCAAAAGTTTATACAGATTATAAGGAAATGCTTGCAGATACAAGCATCGAGATCGATGTTGTACATGTATGTACACCAAACGTGGCTCACTGCCCAATCACTGTTGCAGCATTTGAGGCTGGAAAACATGTTATGTGCGAGAAACCAATGGCTCACAATACAGAAGATGCCCGCAAGATGATCGAAGCATGGAAGAAATCCGGAAAGAAATTTACAATTGGATACCAGAACAGACTTCGTGACGATACACAGACACTTCATGCATCATGTGAGGCCGGAGAACTTGGAGAAATTTACTTCGCAAAAGCACACGCACTTAGAAGAAGAGCTGTTCCTACATGGGGCGTATTCCCGAACAAAGCTCTGCAGGGTGGCGGTCCTCTGATCGACATCGGAACACACGCACTGGATATCACACTTTGGATGATGAACAACTACGAGCCAGAGTCAGTTTCAGGACAGGTATTCTACAAACTGGGACGTCAGGATGATGGTCCGGAAGGAAACGTATTTGGACCATGGGATCCGAAGAACATTTGAAGTAGAAGATTCCGCATTCGGTCTTGTAAAGATGAAAAACGGAGCAACAATCTACCTTGAGGCTTCATGGGCACTGAACATTCTGAAATCTATGGAAGCATCTACAACACTTTGCGGAACAAAGGGTGGAGCTGAGATTCACCACGGCGGAAGTTATCCACAGGATGAACTGATCTACAACACAGTTGAGCACAATCAGTTGATGGAAAAAACAATCTCACCAGCAGGTGTTGTTGACTTCTTCGAAGGTGGAGCAGCTGCAGAGGCAGTTCGCGAGCAGGAGCAGTGGCTCAATGCGATCATTAATGATACAGATCCGCTTGTAAAGCCAGAGCAGGCATTCGTTGTAACACAGATTCTGGAAGGAATTTACAAATCAGCAGAGACAGGAAAAGAAGTATTCTTTGACTAATCAGTAAACAATAGGGCAGCTCCTGATAAATCGCATGCGATGTGTGAAATGGATAGGAGCTGCCATTTTCAAAGAAAAGTCAAGGTTGAAATAGGAGGAAAAAAATGGCTGGCAGACAAATATACAATCCGGAAGGATTTAAAAATAATTGAAAAAGATGGAAGTCTTACAGGCTTTTGAATTTCAGTTCAAAGCACAGTATTATCGTGGAATCACACTTTCTATTGTGAGAGATATCAAAGTAAATATTGATGGTGAAGATATCGAAAGAGAAAATGTACGTTTCACTGTAAACGGAGAAACATTTACACTGGAAGAGATGCGTACGGTGATCGATTCTGATTATCGTTGGGAATTCGGTGATTATGCAACAGTTTCTGTAATGAAAGAAGGCGGACTTGCAAAAGGAAACCATCACATTAAAGCAGTACAGATTATTGACCCTTCTTACATGCCATTTCAGATTGAAGCGGTATGTGAGACAGATTTTGTGATTGAATAAGGAGGAACGAAGCATGAGTTACGATATTAAAAGAAGTGTTTCCCTGTACAGTTATCAGGATGAGTATTATGATAAAAAATTAGATTTGGAAGGTTGTTTGAGAGAGACTGCGAAGACAGGCGCAACAGGAGTTGAGCTTCTTGCTGAGCAGATGATCCGTAGATTCCCGTTGCCGATCGAGACAGAAGAATTCCGTGATCAGTGGTTTGGATGGATGAAGAAATATAATCTTGAGCCATCTTGTTATGACGCATTTTTGGAGAACCACATTTACGACAACCGTATGTTAACTCTGAGTGAGCAGATTAACATGATGAAACGTGATATCCGTCTGGCATCATTGCTTGGATTTAAGAACCTCCGTACACTTGTTTCAACACCAATGGACGTCATAGAGGGCAGCCTTGAGTATGCAGAACAGATGAATGTAAAGATCGGTCTGGAAGTACATGCTCCGTTCTCTTTGAATTCAGGTTGGGCAGATGGATATATGGAGATGATTCACCGCACCGGAACAAAATACTTCGGATTCATTCCTGACATGGGAATCTTCTGTAAGAACATTCCGGATGTGGTAAGAGATAAAGCGAGAAGACACGGTGCATCAGAAGAATGTATCAAGATTGTCGATGATGCATATGCACAGAGAATCGCAAAAGGATTTACAAAGATTAAATATGATCTGGATCTTGGAAAAGCAAATATGGAATACCGTATGCAAAACGGAATGAAAGAAATGATGGATGCTGTACAGGCAGCAGGCGGCGGCCCGGCTGATATGGAATATGCAGGATCTTCATTCACATATTCCTGGTCAGAGCCACAGGATATTATAGATAACATCGATTATATTTTCCATACACATGCAAAATTCTACAACGTAAGTGAAGACTATGTAGAGACAGCAGTTGCAATTCCAGAAGTTGTTGAGGCATTTAAGAAGGCAGGATATAAAGGTTATTTAAGTTCAGAGTATGAAGGCGGAGAGCATCTGCGTGCGGATATGGAAGTAGACAGTATTGAGCAGGTACGCCGTCATCAGGAAGCAATGAGAAGAGCAATCGAGGGTTAAATTCAAAATATTCCGAAAACGAAGGGCAAAGGGGGCTGACCCCCTTTGAAGAGAAGGTGGATAATATGGAAAAAATTAAATTAGGTATTGTCGGATTTGGTTTCATGGGACACTGCGATGCTGATATGATGGCAACATTTGATGATATTGACCTTGTAGCAGTTGCAGATACCAATCCGGAACAGTTAAAAGATGCTCCGGAAGGAGTGGAGACTTATGCAAATATTGATGAAATGCTTGCAAATGCAGATATCAATGTAGTAATGGTATCGACTCCGAACCCAAGTCATCCGGAGATGGTTAAAAAGGCCGCAGCAGCAAAAAAACATGTAATCTGTGAGAAACCGGCAGCAATGAGTGTTGCGGAATATGATGAGATGGTTGCTGCATGTGAGGAGAATGGTGTGATCTTTACGGTTCACCAGCAGAGAAGATGGGACAAAGACTACCGTATTATGAAAGAAGTTTACGACAAATCAATGGTAGGAGATATGTACATCATCAAATCCCAGCTTTACGGAGTAAACGGAAATATGCATGACTGGCATATCTACCCGGAGATGGGTGGAGGAATGCTCTATGACTGGGGTGTACATTTGATCGATCAGATGCTGGATATGGTGAAATCCAAAATCGTATCTCTCTATGCAGATGTTCAGAATGTCATCAATGAAAATGTAGATGATTACTTCAAGATAATCATGAAGTTTGAAAACGGTGTGACAGCAGAGATTGAGCTTGGAACATATTACCTGACACCAAAGCGTGCATGGTTCATTGGTGGAAATAAAGGTTCTGCATTGATTGATGGATTCGCAGGAGAAGGCAAGATTGTCCGCACAGCGCATCTGTTGGAAAATGTTCCTGGAAAGATTACGATGACTGCAGCAGGTCCTACAAGAAGCTTTGGACCTCCAGAGCCGGGACTGTTGTCTGAAGAGCCATTGCCGGAAGTAAATGTGGATCACAGAAATTACTTTGAACATTTCCTGAAAGCATTTAACGGAGAAGAAGATATTATTATTAAACCGGAGCAGGTGAGACGTGTTCTTTGTGTAATGGATGCAGTCAGAGAGTCTGCTAAGACCGGAAAAGCAATCGCATTTGAAGAGTAAAAAAATGAGTTGTTAACTGTCTTTTGAGACGTCCGCATGGGGATTATGAAATCAAAGATTTAAGTCAAAGATTTTGTAGTCATTCTGCGGGCGTTTTCAAGTTACATTGATGGTTGTGACTTGCCTGTTTTTGTTTATTCTCAAAGAGCAAAAATGATATATGTTTTTTTGTTCTCCATTCAAAAAACAGGTTTTTCAGGACAAAAATACAAGTGATTTAGGTTTAAAACATGGTATATGAAACTTGGCAAATATAATAAAATGAGTACAAGTTAAAAAATAACAAGTTCGAAAAGTGAGGTAAAGATCATGGCAAATTATGAAACACAGGTTGTTGTTATTGCAGCAGGTCCTTCTGGATTATCCGCTGCTGTTCAGGCAGCAGAGGACGGAGCAGAGGTTATCGTTCTTGAGAAAGCAGCTGCAGTCGGCGGTGCAGCAAACATGGGAATGGGACCGCTTGGAATCGGTACAAAATACCAGAAAAAGCAGATGGAAGATATCACAGTAGAAAAAGCATTTAACATGTTTATGGAATATACACATTACAACGTAGATGCACGTCTTGTAAAACGTTATTTCGAGCAGTCAGGAGAGACAATCGAGTGGCTGGAGGACATGGGAGTTGAGTTCGAAGGCGCATACCGCTACTTCCCAAAATCAGAACCGACATGGCATATCGTAAAAACAGATCAGGGAATCGGACCAAGAGCTGCATCATTCATGAACAAAGCTTTGTATTCCAGAGCCCAGGAACTTGGCGTGAAAGTATTGCTGGAGACACCTGCAAAGAAAATCGTAATGGAAGATGGAAAAGTGGCAGGAGTTCTTGCAACAGATAAAGATGGAAATGAAATCGAAATCACATGTAAAGCAGCAATTATCTGTACAGGTGGAGCCGGATGTAATCCGAAACTGATCAAGGATGAGACAGGATATAAACATGGAGAGGATATGTTCAACTTTGCAATTCCTGGTATTATGGGCGACGGTCTGAGAATGGCATGGGAGACTGGAGCTGACAAGCTTCCGGTAAGAATTGAACAGGCAGCAGCGATTGAAGGTGTAGATGATCTTCCGGGAAGTGTAGGAAATATCATGGGACAGCCGAACCTGCTTGTAAACCTGCAGGGAAAACGTGTAATGAACGAGGATCATATGCAGAACGCTACATATCTTTCTAATGTTGTTTCTCATCAGAAAGGTCGTGTATGTATCAGCATTGTAGATTCTTCTAATCGCAAAATATTACATGAGAAATGGTGTGGATAACGTATCGATGGTTCGCCCAAATCCAGATGTTTCTGATTTTGCAGATGCAATCAAAATGGCAAAAGAGAACGGAAATGAAGGTCTGTATATCGCAGACAGCATTGAAGAACTTGCAGAGAAGGCTGGTATCGATGTAGATAATCTGGTAGATACAGTGGAAGAGTATAATGACTTCTGTGACAGTGTAGATGAAGAATTCTTCAAAGACAAGAGATATTTAAGACCAATTACAAAAGCACCGTTCTATGGCGCACGTATCCGTCCGGGTGGATATGGAACAGTTGGTGGTATCCGTATCAATGAGAATTGTGAAGCATGCGATAAAGAGTTTGAGCCGGTACCTGGACTTTATGCAGCAGGTGCTGATGCATGTAATATTTACGATGACAGTTATATGTTCCTGCTTCCGGGTAACTCCATGGGATTTGCAGTGAATACAGGACGTATTGCTGGTATGAGCGCTGCAGAATATGTAGAGGATGAAGATTAATCTTTATTAGCAGAAATGTAGTAGTGCAGATCAGCAAAGACTGAGTTGTAATGAAAAAATGACAGAATCGAATGGAGCGGAGTGGATAAGAAACTCCGCTCTTATTTGAAGAAAGGTGAAAACTATGAAAGATACAGTAATTGATATTCAGAACCGCAGAAGTGTGAAGGAATATAAACCGGAGCAGATTACAGATGAGGAACTGATGGCCGTACTGAATGCGGGAATGAACGCACCGTCTGGTGGAAACAAGCAGTCACCGGTCTTTATTGCAGTACAGAATCCGGAATGGATTAAAAAACTATGTAAGCTGAATGCTGAGATTGCCGGAGCACCGGAAGGATTTGATGTGTTTTACGGAGCACCGACTATTATTCTTGTATTGGCAGAAAAGGGAGTCGGTAATCCGGTAGAAGACGGAAGTCTTTGCTTGGGTAACATGTTTAACGCAGCATATGCGTTAGGTCTTGGTTCCAGATGGATCAACCGGATCAGGGAGACATTTGAGACAGAATTAGGAAAAGAATTGTTAAAAGAAGCAGGCTATGAAGGAGAATATATCGGAGTGGGTTCTTGTATTCTAGGCTATCCTGCAAATGGATTTCCGGAGCCGATAGAACGAAAAGCCAATTATTACAAAATTATTAGATAGGGAGATGATGATTGCAGAACACTGGGATGTGCTGCAGCCGTGTGAATAAATCTAAGTGAAAAGAGAGAAAGGACAGATATGAAAACAAAAATAGAATTGCAGTCAGTGTGTTTATTACAGCATTCGCCTTTGGACTGAATATTACCGGAGTTCTTCCGATTCTTGGAATTTTAAATGAAAAATACCAGCAATATGGAACAGGAATGGTACAGCAGCTGCAGACGATGCCATATTTGATGTTGATCGTGGGATCTCTCCTCGTGGGATGGCTGACAACAAGAATCAGTAAGAAGAAAATCGTCATTACCGGATTGATTGTTATTGGAATCTGTGGTATGCTTCCGTTCTTTTTTAGAAAATTTTTTGATCCTTGTAATGACCCGATTGTTGATTGGATTTGGATTCGGTATCGTCGGTCCGATGAACACAGCAATCATTACAGAATTTTTCCCGCCAGAGGAAAGAGCATCCTATATGGGGTTACATGTAGTCGGAATGGGAATTGGAACAATGATTGGGAATCTGATCGGCGGAATATTGGCAGGAATCGGATACCGCAGTTTTTATCTTGTTTATTTGATTGCGTTTTTGGCAGCAGCCGGCATCAAAATCGTGTTGATCGAGACACCGCCTGTCATGGACGAGACTTCATCAGATATGAAGCTGAACAAGATGGTATATGTGATTTCGCTTGCATCATTTGTACATACATTATTTATTAATGCGTATAACACGAATATTGGAATTTATATTTTGCAAAATATCACAGATAATCCGTCTGTGACGGGGGTTGTGACAGCAGTAACTCTGCGTTTGCTTTGTTGGTCGGAATGTTCTTCGGCAAGATTTCCGGAGTGCTGAAGGAGTACACCCTTGCATTTTCGATTCTGGCTGCGGCAGCAGGATACGGCGTGATTCTGTTTGTTCCGGGAATGGCTGGAGTGTATGTAGCAAGTGCACTGTGCGGTGTGTCGCTAAGCTGCTTTATGGCGATGACTTCTTATTTGATTTCCGTTTCGGTAGAAAAAGAAGCAGTGGCAAAGGCGAGCGGAATGTTTTCGATCATCGGCGGCATTGGTGGCCTGGTAGCACCGATTGTATTAGGAAATGTTGCAACATATGTGCTGGGGGTAATCATCCGGTAAATCAATTTACAATCGCATTTGTCGGAATGCTCATGTTTGGAATTGTTGTAACAATATCAGGAAGAAAAATGAAGGAGAAAAATCAATGAAGCAATATGGCTTTGGAGTAGATATCGGAGGAACTACTTGCAAAATCGGTCTGTTTGACATGAACGGAACTATTTTGGAAAAGTGGGAAATCAAAACAAATACAGAGAATCACGGAGCAGCAATTTTAGATGATGTTGCCGCTGCAGTTCTCGGCAAGCTGGATGAAAAAAATATCAGCAAAGAAGAAGTACAGGGAATCGGACTTGGAGTTCCTGGACCTGTAGGACCTGACGGAACTGTATTTAAATGTGTAAATCTTGGCTGGGATGTCCTGAATGTAGAGAAAGAATTAAGTGAGAAAACAGGAATTTTCGTAAAAGTAGGAAATGATGCCAATGTGGCTGCACTTGGAGAAATGTGGCAGGGCGGCGGAAAAGGTCATGATAATGTCGTAATGATCACACTTGGAACCGGAGTCGGTGGTGGAATTATCATCAATGGTAAAATTGTAGCAGGTTCCCACGGTGCAGGCGGTGAGATCGGACATATTAAAATGCGTGATGGCGAGACAGCAACCTGCGGATGTGGCGGACACGGATGTCTGGAGCAGTATGCATCTGCAACCGGAATCGTGCGTATGGCAAAACAGAAGCTGGAAGAGGAGACGAGGGAGACTACACTTACATCGTATGAAGAACTGACAGCGAAGGACGTGTTTGACGAGGCAAAAGCAGGAGATGCTGTTGCATCAGAGTTGGTAGATGTTCTCTGTAATATGCTGGGAACAGCAATGGCGAATATCGCGGCAGTTGCAGATCCGGAGATCTTCGTAATCGGTGGAGGTGTTTCGTGTGCAGGAGCAATCCTAGTTGACGGAATCAAAGAACATTATGCTGCAAAGGCATTTCATGCATGTGCTGAAACAGAGATTTCACTTGCTACATTAGGCAATGATGCCGGAATGTACGGATGTGTGAGATTATTGTTTTAAATCATATTTTTAAGGAGGAAAATAGAAATGGCAGTCATTACAATAGACGGAATCAAACTGGACGTTCCAGAGAATAAGAACGTGCTGGATTGTGCGTTGGAAAATGGAATTTACATCCCACATCTCTGCCATCACAAGGACTTAAGCCCACTGGGCTCCTGTCGTATGTGTGTGGTAGAAGTGGAAGGACAGGAGGGAGTAACGACTTCCTGTACATTGAAGGCAAAAGACGGAATGGTGATCAAAACAAAGACAGCGGAGCTGGAGCGTCTGAGAATGCTGGCTCTGGAGCTGCTTCTGACCGGACATCCGGAAGATTGTTCTACATGTCCGAAGTACGGAAACTGTGAATTGCAGATGTTGATACAGTACATCGGACCGAAGACAGGACGTCTGAAAATGCGTACAAAGGGATTCCGTCCACAGGAGGATAATCCACTGATTCTTCACGATATGAACCGTTGTGTTCTCTGCGGAAGATGTGTACGTGCATGTAACGAGCTGCGTGGAGTAAAAGTGCTTCAGTATCAGAAGAAAGATATGGAGACTTACGTCGGAACCGTACATAACAAGTTATTGAAAGATGCAGATTGTCGTTTCTGCGGAGCATGTGCAGAAGTTTGTCCGACCGGAACAATCCGCGATAAGCTGATGAATTCCGAAGTGAAGAGAGAAGATGCAATCGTACCTTGTCGTCATGCTTGTCCGGCACATACAGATATTCCTCGCTATATCCGTCACGTGAAAAACGAGGAGTATGATGAAGCAGTAGCTGTCATTCGTGAGAAAGTACCATTCCCGAAGGCTCTTGGTTATATCTGTACCCATGTGTGTGAACTGGAATGTAAGAGAAAAGAAGTCAATGAGGCAATGTCCATCCGTGATATCAAACGTTATGCAGCGGATCATGATACAGGCTCTTACTGGAAGGGAAAAGGAAAACAGCTGGCAGATACAGGAAAGAAAGTCTGTGTCGTAGGTGGAGGACCGGCTGGTCTGACAGCAGCGTATTATCTGAGAAAACAGGGACATGATGTGACTTTGAAAGAAGCACTTCCGACAGTCGGCGGTATGATGGCTTACGGAATTCCTTCTTATCGTCTGCCAAGAGAAATCATTGCAGACGAGGCGGATGTAATCGTAGAGCAGGGCGTTAAGATTGAAGTGAATACAAAGGTAGAGAAACCGGCAGAATTGCTGAATGAATATGATGCAGTGCTTATGACGATCGGTGGACATAAAGGAGTACGCCTTCCGATGGAAGGAAGTGAGCTTCCGGGAACTATCTTAAATGCAGATTTCCTGAGAAATGCAAGTATGGGAAATGAAACCGGCATCGGCAAGAGAATCATCGTTCTTGGTGGCGGAAACGTTGCATTTGACTGTGCAAGAACAGCAAAACGTCTCGGAGCAGAAGAAATCCATCTGGCTTGTCTGGAGGCAAGAGATGCAATGACAGCGGATGAGGAAGAAATCACACAGGCACAGGAAGAAGGAATCTTTGTACATCCTGCACAGACATTTGAGCGGATTACAGGTACAGATGCAGTGACAGGTGTCGATTTCATGAATGTAAAATCCTTTACATTTGATGAAAACCGTCGCGCAATCATTGAGAAAGAAGAAGGATCCGAGCATCATATCGATGCAGATACAGTAATCTTTGCAGTTGGACAGAGACCTGATATCACAGAAGAAGCCGGATTGGAACTGGGAAGAGGAAACAGCATTGTTGTTAAGAATATGGACAATGACAAGACAACTTCCGTAGAAGGAATCTTTGCTGCAGGAGATGCAATTTATGGCACAAAATCAGTGATCATGGCAATCGAATCCGGACGTCAGGCAGCAAGCCAGATTGATAAATATCTGGGTGGAGACGGAGATATTTCCGAAGTACTTGCACCGGTACAGAAAGCAGACCCATATATCGGACAGTGTCCGGGATTCGGATATCAGGAAAGAAAACATACGCAGGTGGATGCACCGGAGAAACGTTCCGGTAACTTTAACCTGTTTGATCACGGTATCTGTGATTCAGATATCTGTGCAGAAGTCGGACGTTGTCTGCAGTGTGATCTGAGATTACAGATCTCCAGACCAAGTCTGTGGGGCGATTTTGTAGAACAAAAGGAGGCAGAGTAAGATGAGTGCTTTAGAGAATGCAAAAAAATTAAGCAATGAACAAGTATTAGAGAAGATTGCGGCTCTTGATATTCAGGAATACGGACTCTGTGCTCAGAAATTGTCAGAGCGTCTGGAAGCAGCAGTTGCAGAAAGCAAAGAAGAAGGAAAAGAAAGTGGTATCGTATGTGCATTGAACAATGCTGATATCGATGGTGTACTCCTCGAGCTGTTAAAAGCAGAACCGGAAAATGTAATGGAAGGAATTGCTATTGCAGCCTACGCAATTGAGACAGAGAACAAGATACTATATGTACCGGAGTACGCGGCAGAACTGATTGAATCAGAAGCAGTGAAGACAGCAGCGGAGAAATACGGTGTAAAACTGGCAGCAGATCTTGTGGATGTCCGAGCAAATGAAGGATGTGCATTGGTGCACATTGTAACAGTTACAAATCTTGCAGAGGCATTTTCAGAACCTGCAGATTCTTATGAAGCGGGAAGTTATGTGTCAATCAATGGAACAGCACTGAAAAAAGTTGCATGCAATACAGAAATTGCTGAATTAACTGATCTCAACAGCGCAAAGGCATTACAGATTGGGTATGAATATTATACAGCAGAAGAGGCAGAAGAACTGACGGTGGCAAGTGCAGAAAACGGAGTGATCCGCGTCCTGTCTGAAAAAGACTGTATCGTAACTGAGACAGAAAAGAGACTGACTGCATCCAGAAAACAGAGCTGCGGAAAATGTGTGTTCTGTCGGGAAGGTCTGTTGCAACTGCAGTATATGCAAAAAGAAGTAAAAGATGGAAAAGGCAAGGCAGAATTTATCGATATGACAAAAGAAATCGGTGAGGCAATGACATATTCCACACCATGTTCTATGGGACAGAATTCTTCCAGAATCGCACTCACTGCAGTCGAAAAATTTGCAGGAGAGTATGAGGCACATATCAAGAAGAAAAACTGTCCTGCAGGTGTATGTTTCTCAACGGAAACCATCTACATTGATCCGAAGTTATGCGACGGCTGTGGAGAATGTATGGATGTTTGTCCGAAAGACTGCATCGAAGGAAAATCCGGTTATATTCATATGATTGACGAATTCGATTGTGATGGTTGTGGAAAATGTATGGGTGTCTGTGAAGTAGAAGCGATTATAAAAACATCCGGCAAAGTGCCGAAGCTTCCGAACCGATTAACGAAAGTAGGAAGATTTAAGAAGCGATAGAACTAAGAAGTTAAAAGGATAATGATTCAAAAAGAGGAATTGTAAAATGATTAGGGTAACAGTATGGTATGAATATGTACAGGAAGCAGGCGAATTTAATGAGGAATCCTCCCAAAAGACATGATCTGTAGAAGAGAAGGCTAGATTGAAAAAGCGTGTGGCAGATGTTGCAGCAAAGATAAAAGAAGTCTATCCAAAAGGTGTCATGGGAACTGTGGCAGAGCATTTGGAATCGTGTGAAGATATGCAAGTAACAAGTGTGAGAATGAACATGCCGGAGTATGGCCTTCCAGATAATTTATTAAATCATACAGATGTGTTAATCTGGTGGGCTCATGTGGCTCATGACCGTATACCGGATTGTTTGGTGGAAAAGATAAAAGACCGTGTGTTGAAGGGAATGGGATTCATCCCGCTTCATTCTGCGCACCCAAGTAAACCGATGAAAGCCCTGCTTGGAACTTCTGGTAGTTTGAAATGGCGAGAGGGCGATTTTTGCCGAGTATGGAATACAAATCCAACACATCCGATTGCACAGGGAATACCCGAAAGTTTTGAACTTGAGGAAGAAGAAATGTATGGGGAATTTTTTGATATTCCAAAGCCGGACGATGTCGTATTTTTGAGTTGGTATCGAGGTGGCGAAGTGTTCCGAAGCGGTTGTACATGGCAGCGCGGTTATGGAAAAATCTTCTATTTTCAGCCGGGACATGAGACAAATCCGTCTTACCACAATCCTTATGTGTTGAAGGTGATTGAAAATGCAGTTCGATGGCTGCACCGGTAATGTGGAGAGAAAATCTGGAATGTCCGAATATTGTGGAATCGCCTGAGAGTAAATATCTCAAGAAATGAGAGATAAAATGCAAGGGGGGTCAGTCCCTTCTTCGGAGAGGGCTGCCCCCTTGCTATGCAAAAAATAGCAGATAGCCACAGCAAAATAAGACAAAAGTCTCGGAAGTATCGGGAGACGGTAGCTGGACAGTGGAACTTAAATAGATTTCATCATGCTCAGATACGATGTGAAAGTAATTTTAAACACGGAAGTGAACAAGGAGTATGTGAACACATTTGATCCAGATGCAGAAGTAGACGAGTTTTGTGAAACAGTGGATGAATCTTATATCATAGGGGACTGCAAGCAAGTCGGCCTGATCTATCATGCTGTAAATCAGGCATATTTTACAGCAATGCAGATTTAGAATTCAATAAAAAGTGTCGATAGAGCAAAAAAGCTGGTGTGGAAAAATTCATCAGCTTTTGAGCTTTCTTTTTGTGTGATATTTCGGTATACTTAGTAGCAGATAAAATGGAAAATAAAGTTGTGTTGGGGTGTTGAAATCATGGAAAACGATAGGAAATTAATACAGTTTCATTTTATTACAAATGCGGAGGTGTCCACGCATTATCATCAGAATCCGGAAGTATTTTACGTACTTACCGGGGAGCTGAAGGTGCAAATTGACGAAACCACTTTTCTGATGAAACAAGGGGATATCATTCTAATTAATGCAAATAAGCGCCATACAATGAATGGAAATGAGGAATTGCTTGGGGCAAGATTCGAGATTGACTTTCATCTGCTGGCAGAATATATGGAGTCCATGCAGCTTTTGTTCTGGTGTAATTCCGTTGCGGACAAAAATGCGGCATATGCAGACCTCGGGAAGTCTTTGATCATATTCTGAGTAGATATTTTGAGAAGGATGAAAAAAGCGCATTGGATCTGCAGGCGTTATATTTTCAGGCGGCACATATCCTTACGAGTAATTTCCTCGTAAAAGCAGATGATACAAGGCTGAATATGGATGATTCACAGGATCGTCAGCGCGTACGCCGGATCCAGAATTATATCCAGGCAAATTATCAAAGTCAGATCAGTTTGAATAATCTGTCAGATCAGTTGTACCTGTCGAATGCCTATTTGTCAAAATATGTGAAAAAACATCTGGGATTGACATTCATGGAATATCTGAATAATGTCCGGTTGTTCCATGCGGTGGATGAATTGCTGTACACAAAGAAAAAATATGACTCACATTGCTTTGGATAATGGATTCCCGACTTCCGCTGCATTTACAAAAGCGTTCCGGGATATCTACGGAGAGGCGCCGAGTGAATACCGAAGGAAAATGAGGGAACAGCAGGAGCCGGAGAATCCGGAGCATGGATTGTCAGAGGAAGAATCCGGGCGTATCAAAAAGTATCTGATTTTCAAGGAACAGCACAATGAGCCGGTCGTAAAGAATCAGAAAGTATGTACGGTGGATGTGCAGCAGACAGGAAAGTTGTTGACAGACTGTCATAAAGCAATCTGTGTCGGAGATGCTTATACCGTTCTGCAGTCGAATGTACAGAGCCAGCTGAGAGACCTTCAAAAGGCAGCGGACATTAAATATGCAAGAATGTGGAATATCTTTTCCAGAGAAGAATGTTATAACGGAAAAAAAAGGATGTAATTTCCGTAAAATCGATCAGATACTGGACTTCCTTTTAGAGAACCATATGAAACCGTATCTGGAACTGGGGCATAAAGAAGTATTGCTGAACTATTCGGCAGAAAAATTCCTCAAAGAGAATGAAGAGATAGAAAACTATGAGGTGCAGGTATATGAATATATTTTCCGGGAATTCTGTACGCATCTGGTGAATCGTTATGGAATTGATGAGATTGAAACATGGTATTTTGAATATTATAACTTCTCTAATACAGGTGCTACAGAAAGTACTGGCATGACCGAGGAAGAAGGCCTGTATTATCAGTATTTTGCAACAATTTATCGGATTCTAAAAGGAATCTCCCCGGCAATCAAGGTCGGAGGAGCCGGTTTTATTCTTGGATATGGAACATTGGGATGCCGTAGCATTCTTCCGATATGGAAAAAGAAGAATCTAATGCCGGATTTCTGTCGGTATATTCATATCAGTATGTGGCAATTGATGATAATGACAAGCGATATGGAAGAAAATCAATTGACATCGATTATATGAGAAACCAGACAGAGATATTGAGAGAAGTAATAAAAGAGACCGGATTTCAGGTTCCGGAGTTACATATAAGTGAATGGAACTTCACAATTTCCAACCGAAATGTATTGAATGACAGCTGCAATCAGGGCGCATATGTTCTCAAAAACTGTATTGATATGAACGGAGAAGTCGATTTGATGGCATACTGGCATGCGTTGGACAGTTATTCTGATTATTATGATGCGGATAACGTTCTGAACGGAGATTCCGGAATGATCTCCCGTGACGGAATCCGGAAACCATCTTTTTTATGCATATGTATTTATGAACCGGCTTTTGCCGAATGTCATCAAGAAAGATGAGAATTCCATTATTACAACCAATGGAAGAGACAGGTACGTAATCGCCTGTCACAACTTTAAGAAATTATCGGCTCAGTATGTATTTTCTGAGGAAGAAAAGATTACAGTAGAAACAATTGATAACTATATGGAAAACGATGAATCTCTGAAGCTACAGTTCCGTCTGGAAAATGTGAAGGATGGAGATTACCTTGTGAAGATTCACATGGTGAACAAAGAAAACGGAAGTGCGCAGGATATATGGAAGAGACTGCAGTACAGCAAGAATCTGGCAAGAGATGAGATGCAGTATCTGGAAAAAAGTGCAATCCCGAGAATGGAAATGAAAAATGTCCATGTGGAGGGCGGGGTGTTGGAATTGGAAAATGTGTTGATGGCACAGGAAATCAGATTGCTGGATATCCAGTATCGATATAGTTTAAAATAAGGAAAAGAAAAAAAAGGAATTGTGATACAGAATTTTCTGGAAACAATTCCTTTTTTTTTTGTCAAGAAAAACCCATGTGAAATCAAATAAATAAAACAGGACAAAAAATATGTCATATTTTGTTTTTGTCTTTGCACGGCAAGGAAAAATACAGCAATTATTTTCTGCCAAACAGGCATTGCAGAGAAAAGCGGGAAATCTAAAAAAAAGATAAACTGTGTACATAACAAATCGATGGAGGTAAAACATGAAAGTATTAGGAATTTCCTTCGGAAGAAGGAACCAGCGAAGTGATGTAATGGTAAAGGAAGCATTGTTTGCAGCAAAGGCAGCAGGTGCAGAAGTACAGTTTATCAATACCGTCCGCATGGATATCGGCCACTGCCGTGCCTGCGATTACTGCAGCCGTATGCGTGACAAGGGCGAGACAGAGATTCACTGCTGTATGAAAGATGATTACCATATTCTGGAAGAAGCATGTCTGGAAGCAGACGGAATCATCATCGGAGCACCTGTTTACGCAGTTGGTATCGTAGGACAGTTTAAGAATTTTGTAGACCGTTTCGGACCATCTCATGACAGAGCTGCTTTGATCGAAGAAAACAAGAAACGAAAGGCAGAAGGAAAGCCGGAGCTTGACCCAAGATATTTCAAAGACCGTTACACGGGATTCATTTCCGTCGGCGGAGCTGAGACACACAACTGGGTATCTCTCGGATTGCCGATGTTAGATCTGTTCAGTTTCTCATTCTGCATGAAATGTGTAGGTCACGTAGATGCTTATGATCAGGGAAGAACAGGTCATCCGTTATTTGATCCGGCATTGATGTCAAAATGTGCAGAACTCGGAAAAGCAGTTGCAGAGTCACTTGGAAAACCATATGACGAAGTAGATACATGGGTAGGAGAAGAGGGCGTATGTCCTGTCTGCCACAATCCGCTCTTAAGCATGAACGGAACAACACATGTAGAGTGTCCAATCTGTGGTATCTGGGGTGACTTGAAAGTAGATGGAGAAAAGGTAAAAGTAGAATGGTCAGAGAAGGAAATCGCACGTGCCAGAAATACAAATATCGGAATCTACGAGCATTACAATGAAATACAAAACATGATCAAAGTATGTGTGCCAAAGCTGGTCGCAAACAAAGACACATTGCCGAAGATGATGGAAAAATACGTGAACTTTGAAGAGACAATCGCAAATATGTAATGAGAAATTTGGGGGAACAAGATGAAAGAACAAAAATTAAATGCATATGGCATGACGCCATTGACAGGAAAACATTATTTTGTATATGGACTTGGTAACTTTGCATCTCAGCTGTCTTGGACAATGGTAAGTACATACCTGTCTATTTTCTATACAGATGTATTCGGACTCGGAGTTGGTGCAGTTGCACTTTTGATGCTGATCGACAAAAGTATGGGATGGATCAATGATCCGATGATGGGAACTTTGATGGAGCGTACACACACAAGATGGGGACGTTTCAGACCTTACATTTTTGTAGGCGCGATTTTCCTTGTAATCTTCACGATACTGACATTTACAGTACCGGGATTTGGAGGACCTGCAAAACTTGCTTATGCTTACATTACTTACATTGGCTTGGGAATGTCTTATACAATGACAAACGTTCCGTATCTGGCATTGCCTGTAGTTATGACTCGTGACCCAAAAGAAGTAAATAAACTGAACGCAGCACAGATGATGGGTATGACAATCGGACAGATCGTGTTAAACCTGTTTGTATTGAAACTGGTTCTCTGGTTTGGAAAAGGAGATCAGGCTGCAGGATATCATTCAACAGCAATCGTACTTGCGCTGATTGCATTACCGATGTTCTGGGCAGTTGCGTATCTGTCAAAAGAAAGAATCACAGTAAAGAAAAGAAGATCAAGGGAAAAGTCAGTGAAGGTCTGAAACTGGTTTTCAAAAATAAGAATCTTGTTTGTGCAATGATGTACTGCTTCTTTAACATGTTTGGTATGCTGGGACGTATCTCAGTGGCAGTTTACTTCTATATGCACTGTGTACAGAACTTTACATTTATTACTGTATTTATGATGATGCAGATGATCGTTGGCACATTGATTATGCCATTTACACCAAAGATTATCGACAAATTCGGAAAGAAGAAAACAGCAATCATTTCCATGGTGATACAGGGAACTGCATTGATTATTCTGTTCTTCGGACCTTATGAAAACATCGTATTTGATTTTGTTGTACTGATTTACTATGGTCTGGGTTATGTAGCAGGCCCATGTGGAGCCGGTATGATGATCGATGCAATCGATGACTTCGATGACAAATACGGATACCGCAACGATGGTATGGCATTCTCTTTCCAGGGAACAACGGTCAAGATCGCAACAGCAATCGCAAACTCTCTGTTCCTCGTAGTTATGGGAGCATTCGGATATGTTGGTGGCGGAGAAATCACACCTCATGTTCAGACTGGTATCAATGTGGCAGCCAACCTGCTTCCGGGATTAGTATTCTTTATGGGTATCATCCCGCTGGCAATATATAACCTGGATAAACCGGGATACATGGAAGCAGTCAGAGAAAGACTGACAGCAAGAGATAAAGCAAAAAGAGAAGCTGCGAAAGAAGCTTAAAAAATAGAAATAAACAGAAAATTGAAATGAGAAAAGCGGAATGAAATTGATAAGTGAGTTCATTCTGCTTTTTTTCATAAAGAGAGTGCAGGAATACAAGTCAAAATTAGTCGTTGTATTATTTCCCAGCCTATCGTTCGTCAAGTTAAAAAATACGATTTGGATAGGGAAAATATAAAAAGATAGTCAAAAGACATATATAATTTATTTTAAACTTTGTCGCTCATAAGATGCAGACAGATAATAATGAAGGAAAATGGAAAACAATGAACATGGAAGCGTGGATTGGACCGATTCTTTGTTCTTTGCAGACAATAATCCCGACAGTGATCGTAGTATGCTTCGGAGCTAATGTCGTGGAACTGATCTTGGAAGTTATTCCGGAGTGGGTGACAAACGGTCTTTCGATTGCGGCAGGTATGCTTCCTGTAGTCGGTATCGGAATGTTGATGAGATATATGCCGGTTAAGAAATTCCTTCCGTTTATTTTGGTCGGATTTGTTCTGTCCG
>ENA-OQJT01000088-OQJT01000088.1-human-gut-metagenome-genome-assembly--contig:-NODE-88-length-20878-cov-1.102887_pt1 | contig 20878 bp, 24 predicted proteins | sample MGYA00242612_ERZ504779 | MGnify/ENA primary metagenome ERZ504779 (study PRJEB26092, sample SAMD00036366) | human gut metagenome | host: Homo sapiens | study: EMG produced TPA metagenomics assembly of...
TGATATCCAGTTTTTTCGTAATTTCTGAAATTACTCAGTTGGATTGACTTAATAATCATTATTTAACAACCTTAACTGTTTCGCCGTCATATGAGAAACATCTCCGTCGTGAAGCTTTTTTCCTCTCTGAAGCTCAGTCTCACCGTTTACAGTCACCTGACCATCCTGAATAACAATTTTTGCCTCAACTCCCGAGCTCACAAGGTTGGCCTTTTTAAGAGCCTGTCCCAGCTTAATGAACTCATCCTGTTCTCTTATAGAAATCTGTTTCATAAAATCTCCTAGTTTGCTGCTGTATTAAAATTTACCGGAAGAATGAGGTAAATAAACTTGCCCTCATCATCCTTAATGAAGCATGGTGCCTTTGGATTGACCATGTATAAATTAACCTCCTCCTCATCGATAACACGAAGTGCATCTATGAAGAACTTAGGATTAAAGCCTATCATAATATCTTTTCCATCTTTGTCGATATCGATGTCCTCATTCATGGAACCGATAAATGAATTGATGCGAAGCTCCATATTGCCATCTGTGATATTCATGATAATAGGCTTCTTATCTCCCTCCTTGACAAGAAGAGTAGCACGGTCGATACAGTCAAGAAGCTCACGCTTATTGATGCGAACCTTAGTGTCGTAGTCAGATGAAAGCATCTGGTCAATCTTGAAATACTCACCCTCAATAAGACGTGAAACAACAGTAGTATTTTCAAATTCAAAAACAATATGATTATTAGTGATATAGATAACCACATCCTCATCCGCTGAACCCGGAATAATCTTGCTTATTTCCTGCAGAGTCTTGCCGGGAACAACAACCTTCTTGCTGTCATAGTGATTTTTCATCTCGATATATCTGATAGATATTCTGTGTCCGTCAAGAGAAACAACTCGAAGCTTATTCTCCTCAATCTCAAAAAGCTCACCTGTCATCAGTTTATTGTTGTCATTGTCAGCAATTGAGAAAATTGTCTGTCTGATAACCTCTTTAAGGGTAAACTGTGAGAGGACAATAGACTCATTTCTCTCAACATATGGTATGTAAGAAAAAATCATCACCTGATTTTCCGATGATATTGAACTTGGCCTTTTCACATGATATGACGGTCTTGAAGGAAGCATCTGTCTCAATTGTTACATCATTGTCAGGAAGCTTTCTCACTATTTCTGAAAAAATCTTGGCGTCAAGAGCGATAATTCCTCTCTCTTCGATAGTTCCGTCTATTATTGTTTCGATTCCAAGCTCCATATCGTTAGCCATAAGCTTAATCTCGTTTGCGGATGCATCAATAAGTATGCACTCGAGAATTGCCATTGTAGTACGTGTAGGTACTGCCTTCGATACGATATTAACACCTTTCAGTAAATTTGCTTTTGAACAAATAAGTTTCATTTAGAAAAACTCCTTCCTGCGCGTATATATAAATATTTAAAAGATATTCGTAATATTCTTCTTAGGGGCTGTTAAAAAGTTTAAAACCCCTTCAAAGCCTTTAAAGACAAGCTTTAAGCGGCTTGATAACTTGCTTAAAAACCTGTTGAAGTAAAAATGATAAAAATTGATAACTTTTTATTCACTTTCCTTCAACCTGTCATTAACATGCTCATGTGGAAATAAAAGCAAGGTTATAACCAAATTATTAACATGCAAATGAGCACATATATAAATAGGTAGAAACTAATTTGGATTAATCTTTTTCTTGATAGTTTCTATGAGAGTACGTGTACTGTCATTCTCCTCGTAATCCTTGGTGACTTTCTTGATGCCGTGGATGATAGTAGAGTGGTCTCTGCCGCCCAAAAGCTGGCCGATTACATCAAGTGAATCAGAGGTCATGGTCTTGCAGAGGTACATGGCAATCTGTCTTGGACGTGCAATCTCGCTGCTTCTGGTCTTTGAAATCATCTGGTCCACAGAGATGTGGAAATGCTCTGAAACGACCTCAATGATGAGCTGTGCAGTGATTTCCCTTGGCTTGTCCGGCGTGATGATATTGGAAAGCTCCCTCTCAGCGATATCCATAGTGATGTGAGTATGCTCGAGATTGTGGAAGGCTAAAAGTTTGTTTAAGGCTCCCTCAAGCTCACGGATGTTGGAGCTGATGTTTGAAGCAATGTAGTTTAAGATATCATCATCTATATCAAAATTGTCAGTTTCAGCTTTCTTACGGAGGATAGCCATTCTCGTCTCATAGTCAGGAGTACCGATATCAGCCATCAGTCCCCACTCGAAACGGGAACGGATGCGCTCCTCGAGAGTCTCCATCTCCTTAGGCGGCTTATCAGAGGTAAGGATAATCTGCTTGCCCTGTGTCTGCAGTGTGTTGAAGGTGTGGAAAAACTCCTCCTGAGTACTTTCCTTTCCTATGATGAACTGGATATCATCAATCATGAGCACATCTACAGTCCTGTATTTGTCACGGAACTTTGTCATGGCAGAAGAATTACCGTTACGTATAGATTCGATAACCTCGTTGGTAAACTCTTCAGAAGTAACATAAAGCACCTTGGTATCAGGATTCTGGTCAATGATGAAATGACCTATTGAATGCATAAGATGAGTCTTGCCAAGTCCCGGACCACCATATATATATAGCGGATTGTATGCTTCACCCGGGCTTTCTGCCACTGCAAGAGAAGCAGAATGGGCAAACCTGTTATTATTACCTACGACAAAGGTGTCAAATGTATAGTTAGGGTTTAAGTTTGAGTGATCCCCCTTTACAGGAGTCTGTGGCTCAAGCTGAGGGGTATCGTTGTTTTTAAACTTAAGGCTCTGAGCCTGATCCGGTAAAATAAACTGGATATCATACTCGATACCTGTCACCTCACCTATAGCTACCTTAAGAGGAAGATAATATTTTTTGTTGATATAGCTGAGCCCCATCTGCTCAGACGGAACGAGAATATACAGTGTATTGCCGTCTATGGCGAACACCTCAAGCGGTTTTATCCACGTATTAAAGGAAACGTCTGTCAGACCATGCTCTTCCTTGACCATCTGTAGTATTTCATTCCACTTTTCCATTACTTTATCCATCAAAGTTCTCCATTATTTAACATATAAAGAGTATATTAGGGGAATGTTCTCCACAATCCCATACATACTATATAGTACACTATTTTTGGCATTTAGGCAATGTAAAAAAGATTTACAAAAATGCTTTATTAACATTTTTCAACCACAATTATACAAAGTTACCAACATGTTATTCACATATTGTGGATAACTTTTTGATATCTTGATAACTTTCCACAATATGTTGGTCACAATAGGTGGTTTATATCAAAATATAGACGGTTATCAAGAATTATTATATATATAGAAGAAACTCGTTTTCCACATTTTTATTGTGGAATATAAACCGATAAAAAAACATATGTAGAAATTTAAAGAAAATTGAGAAAATCCTTGACACAACAGGAATTTTTGTTATAATTATACCGATGTTTTTTAACGTAAAGGAGGTGGATATATATGAAGATGACATTCCAACCTAAGAAGAGACAGAGAGCAAAAGTTCATGGATTCAGACAGAGAATGAAAACTGCTGGCGGAAGAAAAGTAATCGCAGCCAGAAGATTAAAAGGAAGAAAAAAATTATCAGCATAGGCCACAATTTTTGTGGTCTTTTCTTCATTTTTGATTGTTTTTAGAAGGACAGCGTCAAATGAAATTTTCAGATTCGTTGAAAAAAAACAAGGATTTTCAGAATGTATATAATAATGGTGTATCGTTTGCTAACAGATACCTCGTTATGTATGTTCTGAAAAATAACACAGAAAATAATCGTATAGGTATATCAGTTAGCAAAAAAGTTGGAAATAGTGTTATTAGACATCATATTACTCGTCTCGTGAGAGAGAGCTACAGACTACATGAGGACATGTTCGATAGTGGTTTGGACATCGTAGTCATCGCAAGAGTTGCAGCGCGGCATGTGGGTTATAAGGAAATAGAAAGTGCTGTTTTACATCTTGGAGGTCTTCACAGGATTATTAAGAAACAAAATATTTGAATAATGAAAAAGAAGATGGAATCGTTTTGAAAAGTATCTTAATATTTTTGATTAAATTTTATAGGAAGTATATTTCCCCGATGAAATCAACGAAATGCCCATATTGTCCGACCTGTTCGGAGTATGGTTTGCAGGCTGTGCAAAAGTACGGTGCCATAAAGGGTGGTCTGCTTGCGGCATGGAGGATATTGAGATGTAATCCTTTTTCAAAGGGTGGGTATGATCCGGTTCCATAGCAGCAATGGAGGTTTTTATGTCGGACATTTTATTAACCGCATATCCAGGCTCTATTCTTGGACCAATTGCCAAGCTTCTCGGTATCCTGATGGATTGGATATACAGTGGTATATCTAATATTACAGGTGGAAGAGTTGAGAGCGTTGTACTAAGTATTGTAATTATTACGATTATAATCTACATGTGTCTGTTGCCACTGACTATTAAGCAGCAGAAGTTTTCTAAGCTATCACAGAAAATGCAGCCTGAGATGCAGGCTATCCAGGCTAAATATAAAAATAAAAAGGATCAGGCTTCAATGATGGCCATGCAGGAGGAGACACAGCTTTTATACCAGAAGTACGGTATTTCTCCGATGGGAAGCTGTGTGCAGATGCTTATACAGATGCCTATTCTGTTTGCACTGTACCGTGTGTTCTACAATATTCCTGCTTATCTGAGCGGAGTTAAGAGCTCTTTTACAGGGCTTGTTGATTCAATTCAGCAGACAAGCGGATATCAGAATACACTTGTCAGTCTGATGGAAAAGTATAATGTTGTTACATCAAGCGGTCTTAACGCTTCAAATGCGGCTTCAAAGCTTGCCGATGCAAGTGGTGATACTTTAAGCAATTATATCATTGATATCCTTTATAAGCTTCCTTCAAAGGGCTGGGATGCTCTTATGGACGGTAAGTTTTTTTGATGGTATCCAGAGCGCAGTTGAGAAGACGCACGATGCGTTACTTCATTTCAACTACTTTTTGGGACTGAATATCTCAGATACACCTTGGTATATCATAAAAAGCAACTTTACGGACAAGCCTGATAAGTGGTTACTTTTTGTAATACTTGCACTGCTTATTCCTGTACTGTCATATCTGACACAGATGCTTAATATCAAGCTCATGCCACAGGCTACAAACGGCAATGATCAGATGGCAAGCCAGATGAAGATGATGAATCTTATGATGCCACTTATGTCATTTGTTATCTGCTTTACAGTTCCTGTAGGTCTTGGTATTTACTGGATCTGCTCTGCACTTGTAAGAGGTATCCAGCAGTTCTTCGTCAACAGACATATCGAGAATCTTGATCTTGAGGCTGTTATGGCAAAGAACGAGGAAAAGGCAAAGAAGAAGAGAGAAAAAATGGGACTGTCTGAGGATTATATAAAGAAGGCAGCTCAGATTAAGACAAAGTCAATTGACAATAAGGCAAACGTATCTGTATCAGCAGGCACAGAGGAGAAGCTTGCAAAGGCCGCTGAGTACAAGGCTAATGCAAAGGCAGGCTCACTTGCTTCAAAGGCTAATATGGTTAAAGAGTTTAATGAACGCAATTCACGCAAATAGGGGGAGAAAATAGTGGAATACATTGAAGTATCTGCAAAAACAATTGACGATGCTTTGACAGAGGCATCTATTAAACTTGGAACAACAAGCGATAAGCTCGAGTATGAGGTAATTGATAAGGGAAGCAATGGTTTCCTTGGAATTGGCAGCCGTGATGCTGTCATCAAGGTTAAAAAGGCCGAGGCAAGTGTTGAGGATGAGATTCGCGAATTCCTTGACAGTGTGTTTAAGGCAATGAAGCTTGAGGTTACTATTGATATCAAAGTGGATGAGGACAACAGAAATGTTGATGTTGAGCTTAACGGTCCTGAGATGGGCGTTTTAATCGGCAAGAGAGGTCAGACTCTCGATTCACTCCAGTACCTTACAAATCTTGCTATCAATAAGCAGTCTGAGAATTACTACAGAGTAAAGATTGATACTGAGGATTACAGAAAGAGAAGAAGAGAGACACTTGAGAATCTTGCCAAGAATATTTCATTCAAGGTTAAGCGTACAAAGAGACCTGTTTCTCTTGAGCCGATGAATCCTTTTGAGAGAAGAGTGATTCATTCTGCACTTCAGAATGATAGATTTGTTGAAACACACAGCGAGGGTGATGAGCCTTACAGACATGTTGTTGTGACACTTAAGAAATAATAGATATAAATCATTAAAAGGGTATCTGGTTTCAGGTATCCTTTTTGAATATATATTATCTTAGAATTTTTGAGGAATTTCATATGCAAAATGATACAATAGCGGCTATTGCCACAGCTATGTCTCCGTCAGGAATCGGAATTATCAGGATAAGCGGAGATGATGCACTTTCGGTAATAGACAGGATTTATAAAAGCAAGAATAATAAAAAGAAAATAAGCGCCTGTCAGTCACATACCATTCATTATGGTTTTATATATGACGGCGATGAGAAAATAGATGAGGTTATGGTGCTTTTGATGAAAGCTCCAAATACATACACTAGGGAGGACACTGTGGAGATAGACTGCCACGGTGGTGTGTATGTGATGAAGAGAGTGCTTGAAGCAGTAATCAAAAACGGAGCAAGACCGGCAGAGCCCGGAGAGTTTACCAAAAGGGCATTTTTAAACGGCAGGATTGATTTATCCCAGGCAGAATCTGTTATAGATGTAATAAATTCAAAAAATGATTTTGCGCTCAAAAGCTCTTTAAGCCAGCTAGGCGGAGCCGTGCTCGGAAGCATCAGGCAGATAAGAGAGCAGCTTTTGAATGAGATTGCTTTTATTGAGTCGGCACTTGACGACCCTGAACACATTTCTCTGGATGGTTATCCACAAAAGCTGCGTGCAATTGTTGATAACGAGTATGTGGAGATAGATGGTCTGTTAAAAACCTCAGATAATGGAAGGATTCTGAAGGAAGGAATAAACACAGTAATCATTGGAAAGCCAAATGCCGGAAAGTCATCCCTTTTAAATGTGCTTGTCGGAACTGACAGGGCAATTGTCACGGATATAGCCGGAACCACGAGAGATGTGCTTGAGGAGCAGATTAATATTGGTGGAATCACCTTAAATCTCGTTGATACTGCAGGCATCAGAAGCACTGAGGATGTTGTTGAAAAAATTGGTGTGAAAAAGGCAATGGAGCATGCCGATGAAGCTGATTTAATCATATATGTGGTTGATTCGTCAGTTGCACTTGATGATAATGATTATGATATTATCAATTTTATTAAGGATAAAAAGGCAGTCATTTTACTAAATAAGTCGGATCTGGCTTCAAAGGTGTCGGCAGATGATATAAAAAAGCTTGTGGATAAAACGGTTATTTCGGTTTCTGCAAAGGAAAGCTTGGGAATAGATGAGCTTTCTGATACAATAAAGGAAATGTTTTTTGATGGAGAGGTCTCATTCAATGATGAGATTTATATCACAAATATCAGGCATAAAAAACTATTGTCAGATGCTAAGGAAAGTCTTAAGCTTGTTATGAACAGTATTGATGATGATATGCCGGAGGATTTTTATTCGATTGATTTGATGAGTGCGTATGAGTCACTCGGACTCATAATCGGAGAATCGGTTGAGGATGATCTGATGGATGAGATATTCAGTAAATTTTGTATGGGAAAGTAGGCAGTTATGTGCAGTAAGTTTGTTGAAGAAAATTATGATGTTGTTGTAGTTGGTGCAGGACATGCGGGCTGTGAGGCAGCACTTGCGTGTGCCAGGCTTGGACTTGAGACTATTGTTTTCACGGTAAGCGTGGACAGTATAGCGCTCATGCCATGTAATCCGAATATCGGTGGAAGCTCGAAGGGGCATCTCGTCAGGGAGATTGATGCACTTGGCGGCGAGATGGGAAAAAACATTGACAAGACCTTTATCCAGTCAAAGATGCTAAATAAATCAAAGGGACCGGCTGTTCATTCTCTCCGCGCGCAGGCAGATAAAGCGGAATATAGTATGCAAATGAGAAAAACCCTTCAAAATACCGACCATCTGACCATCAGGCAGGGCGAGGTTTCTGAGATTGTTACCGATGAGAATAATAATATAGTTGGTGCAAAAACTACTTCGGGAGCTTTATATCATTGTAAGGCGATTGTGCTGTGTACCGGTACATATTTAAGAGCCAGATGCTTAACCGGCGAGATGATCACTCATACAGGTCCGAATGGACTTTTGGCAGCCAACCATCTGACGCAGTCGCTCATAGATCACGGAATTGAGATGCGCAGATTCAAAACAGGAACTCCAGCGCGTGTGGATAAGAGAAGTCTTGATTTTTCCAAGATGGAGGAACAGTTCGGTGACGAGAGGGTAGTGCCGTTTTCATTTACAACTGATCCTGAAAGTGTGCAGATTGATCAGGTTTCATGCTGGCTTACATATACGAATAGTAAGACCCATGAGATTATCAGAAACAATCTAGACCGTTCGCCGATTTATGCAGGTATCATAGAGGGAACAGGTCCTAGGTATTGTCCTTCAATAGAGGATAAGGTGGTTAAGTTTGCGGAGAAGGAAAGACATCAGATATTTATTGAGCCGGAGGGACTTAATACAAACGAGATGTATGTCGGAGGAATGTCATCTTCTATGCCTGAGGATGTACAGTATGAGATGTACCGCACCCTTCCGGGACTTGAAAATGTGAAGATAGTAAGAGACGCTTATGCCATAGAGTACGACTGTATCAATGCAAACCAGCTATATGCATCGCTCGAGTTTAAGAAAATACATGGTCTGTTCAGTGGTGGACAGTTCAACGGTTCATCCGGATATGAGGAGGCAGCCTGTCAGGGACTTATCGCTGGCATCAATGCAGCCATGAAGATACTTGGCAAAAAGCCATTGATACTTGACAGGTCAGAAGCGTACATAGGTGTGTTGATAGATGATCTGGTTACTAAGAAAAATAGAGAACCTTACCGCATGATGACTTCTAGAGCGGAATATCGTCTCCTTTTAAGACAGGATAATGCAGATTTGCGTCTCACCGAGAAGGGATACGAGGTTGGTCTGATTTCAAAGGAAAGATATGACTATGTATGTAAAAAGAAAGAGCTTATTGATAAGGAAATAGAGAGAGTGTCGCATGTAAATATCGGTGCAAGGCTGATGTACAGGAGATTCTGAAGAAATACAACAGTATAGAGCTAAGCAACGGAACCACACTTGAGGAGCTTATCAGAAGACCTGAGCTGGATTATGACAAGCTCGCTCCGATAGATCCCGACAGACCTAAGTTATCTGATGACATGAGGGAACAGATTAATATTCTTATTAAGTACGCAGGGTATATTTCAAGACAGATCAAGCAGGTCTCTCATTTTAAGAAGCTTGAGAAAAAACTGTTACCTACTGATTTTGATTATAATACTATTTCGGGTCTGAGAATTGAAGCACAGCAGAAGCTGAATGAATTTCAGCCGCTTAGTATAGGTCAGGCATCCAGAATTTCAGGTGTCACACCGGCTGATATATCGGTTTTACTGGTATTTCTGGAACAATTAAAATACTCAAATCCTGATTTATTTTCTAGATTAAACCCAGATAATATAAGCGTTGAACAATAATAATGGAGAATAAAATATGAAATATGATTTCACACACTTTACTGATGAATTATCAAAAATTAAATGTACATTAAATAATTCACAATTAGAGCAATTTGAGCTATATTATGACATGCTTATCGAAAAAACAAGGTTATGAACCTTACTGCCATCACAGATTTCGACGAGGTAATAGAGAAACACTTCCTTGATAGCTTATTTTTATGCCACACATTAGATTTAAACGCGGAAAAAAATATCATTGATGTCGGAACCGGAGCTGGTTTTCCCGGTATTCCTCTTAAGATAGCTTTTCCCCAGCTTAAGATTACTTTATTAGATTCACTTAATAAGAGAGTAGGATTTTTAAATGAAGTTATTGAAGCGCTTGAGCTTAAGAATATTGAAGCAGTTCATGGCAGGGCAGAGGATTTTGCCAGAGATAAGGAACACAGGGCAGCTTATGATATTTGTGTATCGAGAGCAGTTGCAAATCTGTCTACTCTTTCAGAATACTGTCTGCCGTTTGTGAAAATGGGAGGCTGCTTTGTGTCATATAAATCAGGTGAGTGCGAGAGCGAGGTGGCAGATGCAAAGTCGGCCATTTATCTGTTGGGAGGAAAGCTGAATAAAATAGAGCAGTTTGGATACTCGGATAATCATCGCTCATTTGTCATAATTGATAAGGTTATGAATACGAGCAACAAGTATCCGAGAAAAGCCGGACTGCCTTCAAAGAAACCATTGTAAAAAACCGTTATAATTGTTGAAGAATAGTTATAGGCGGTGCCTTATTTTAGATTAAAGTATAGAATTAGTTAGTAACAATTTTTTTAATAATTGAAGCTGTCTTCTCCGGTAACTCTAACTGAGGATAAAGCTTTGCATTTGCAATATGGATGATGTCGCATTTACTATTTAGCTTATGGTAATTGTTGATAACATCCATATTATTTTTATTCCTGTTGATGCTATAATTGATACATCCTTGTCCAGGTTCTTGAGAGCGGGCGCGATATTAGTATTGATGTAGTTTGATAAAATGCTTGAGTAAAGATATTTGCCGCGGCTTTGCCCTTTATGTGCGGACTCATAGTATGCATCCTTCATATTATCTGATATGAGCTGGCCTCTTGAAATAAACTTATTTCTGAAGAGTAAATCTACTTTAATAGGGCTCATAAGCTTATTGTATATAAATGTACCTATGATTGGCAGATTAATTATGTTCTGCTTAAATTTGGTGCTCTTGTCAGGTATACATTTAAGCTGTTGCAATGATACAGGGTTTATAAGTATTATTTTATTAAATAAATCCTTTGACAGAGCATTTGCCATGATTACAGGAGCTGTTGACAGATTGGTTGCAGCTACGTTAACAGGCTTTCCGATTACGTCATTTACAAAAGCTGTGATAATCTGTACATACATGTAGCTTGTATATTGGATGGAAGGCTTGTCCGAGCGGCCACATCCAAGCAAATCAATAGTGTATACGGTATTGTTCTTTGCAAGCTTTTTAGCTACTTTAGCCCATTCTTCACCGGATGCTCCGGAGTCGGTATCGTGTATTAAAAGTATTGGCTCACCGGTGCCGGTTTTTGTATAAAAGATATTTCCTTCTTTCCATTTGTAGTAGTGGCCATTGTCTACTTTGAGTGCATTTTTTCTTTCGGCATTAGAGTCTACAACTCTGTTGTATATATGCATTCCGGCAATCACTGCAGATGTGAGAAAAAGTAGATTTTTTGTACTTTTTTCATGTTATAACCTCCTTGTTTTTATCTGAAAAATTTGATATATTGATTTTGTATTCTTATAACTATATTATAACAAAAAAGAAGTTTTATACAATTATTTTTTATAATTGCTTTTAAATATAGTAAAAATGATATATAATTATATCGTAGATAAATTAATTATACAAACAAATGTTCGGTGATTATGGTTAAAAAATATTTAGAGAAAACAAGAGATGAATTTTATGACAGCAAGTATGCGCTTATAGAAAAGCTTACTGCCGCTGAGAATCATTTTAAAGAAAATATCAAGATTATCCAGATGCTTGAAGGAAAATCCGATGAAAGCTTTGAGGCTTTTACTCCACGTGAAATCAATTCATATAATAAGAGTAAAGTTAAGGAACTTAAGGAAGAGCAGAAGCTGATTGAGCCTCAGATAAAGTCTTTACACAAACAGATATCTGATATTGATTGCAAGATTGATGAAATCAACAGTGTTATCAGAGTGTATAATTCTGATGAGACAACTAATGAAGTAGAAATTTCAGAGGCCATATCTGATGTTATCAACGAAGAGGATAGTGATGCTTTTAAGAGGGTGATTTTACAGACTGTTGAGAGTGAGAGACAGCGTATCGCTCGTGATTTGCATGATTCTACTGTACAGAGTCTGACATCACTTACTCACAAGACAGAGCTTTGTCTTAAACTTATGGATGTTGACCCTATCAGGTGCCGGCTTGAGCTCACGTCTCAGGGAAAGATACTGAAGGATATTATCAATGAGCTTCGAAATATGATTTATAATTTAAGACCTATGTCATTTGATGATATTGGATTTAATATTACTGTTGAGCGTGCGCTTGATAAGCTTCGCAATTCAAATAATATAAGGTGCAATTTCAAGACATCCGGTGATGAGTACATGGTAGACAGTCTTGTGTCACTAACCTTACTCAGGGTCATTCAGGAGGCTTGCAGTAATTCTATCAAGCATGGTCATGCCAAAGAAATTAATGTTTCATTAAAGTATGAACCAAAATCACTTACTTTGACGATAAAGGATGACGGAGATGGTTTTGACACATCTGCTATTCCTGAGTTTACAAGAGAAGATAATTCAGGCTTTGGATTGTCTATGATGAAGGAAAGAATTTATCTTCTTTCCGGTAAAATATCTATTTCATCAAAACCCGGTGAGGGGTGTATAGTTAAGGTAATTATACCTGTAAATAAGGAGGATTAAATTATGGCTATTAACATTATGATTACAGATGATCATTCTATGATCAGAGAGGGACTTAAAAATCTGCTGGAGCTCGACGGTGATATCAAGGTTATTGCTGAGGCAGAGAATGGTGAGGATTGTCTTGATAAATTAAAGACCTTTAGACCTGATGTATTACTTTTGGATATCAATATGCCAAAGATGAATGGTCTTGAGGTATTAAAAGCTTTAAAGGACAGAAAGTCTAAGGTAAAGGTACTTGTTCTTACTGTTCACAATGAGACAGAATATCTTATGAAGGCTGTAGATATCGGAATCAATGGATATGTATTGAAGGATTCTGAGTCTGCTGAGCTTAAAAAGGCTATTTTCACTATTGCTGATGGTGAGACTTATATACAGCCAAGTCTTATTCCGGCTCTTAATTCTAAGATGATTCAGAAAAATGAGGATGAGCTTAAGATAGATGCTCTTACTAAGAGAGAGATGGAAGTACTTAAAGAAATGGCTGTTGGTAAGTTTAACAGAGATATTGCTAAGGAAATGAAGATTAGTGAGAGAACTGTTAAGAATCATATTTCAAGTATTTTCAAGAAGCTTGAGGTTACTGATCGTACACAGGCTGCGGTATTTGCAATCCGTAACAACATTATTCAGATTATGTAATATACGTTTTATATTTTATTGGAATTTTATTAGAGGAATGTTTCACGTGAAACATTCCTTTTTGATTATTTAATATAGTTTATTGGCAATAGTACGGAATCCGTCATGCATATTCATTCCGCACTCGTTTTACTCCGCAACTAAGAGTATGTAAGAAATCACATATAGGTTGAGACAATAGTACGCAACCGTCCATATTCGCCATCGTGGCTCAGTATGGACTCGCTCGTACATCCGTGTACGAGCGTTGCTAAGTGTTGAAGTGATTTCAAACATACTCTAAGTTACTGCGTAGACTCGTTTGGAATATATATGTATGTCGGATTCCTTACGTGTTGGATGTATAATAAATGTCATATAGTATATTATTTTAAAAATGAATAATGTATGACTTTATATTGTATAGGTTAATATTTTGTGTTTTAAATTATATGATGTGGTATAATCTCAATTATTATGTAATTCGGAAATATATGATAGTATATATCAAATACAATATTTAGTGACAAATATGAGGTGTTAAATGATAAAATAGGAATGTTCACGTGAAACATTTAAATGATATAATAAGTGAATATGAGAAAGCTAAGTTTTAATAATTAGACTGATTAAAAATTTAAATAAAGGATATAGAAGGTGACATAATTTGTATGAATAAAAAAGTTTTAATAATTAAAGGAAGTCCAAGAGCAGAAGGTAATACTGCAACAATGGCTGATATATTTGCCAAAGGCGCAATTGAAAAACAATAATACTGTGACAGAACTTTTTTAATTGAAGATAGTATATTTCATGCTTCGGAAAAAATGAAAGTGAAGATGGCAGTATTATTTTGCGTATGACACAAGAAAACAGAGAATGTAAAAAAATAATGTGCATACATAGTGGAATTTTATAGCATTATACAGTTAAGAGTGATATAATAATCTGAGTGTGGAAGATTTCAATTTACAATTTAAAAAAATATGATGATTCGGCAGAAATTTTAAGTAAATTGCGAAAGGATTTATAATGGGAAGAATTATAGCAGTTGCAAATCAAAAGGGTGGGGTTGGAAAGACCACTACTTCTATCAATTTGGCAGCGTGTCTGGCTGAAAAAAAAGAAAAAGGTACTGGCAATTGATTTAGACCCGCAGGGTAATATGACAAGCGGCCTTGGTGTAAATAAGGACGAAGTGGAGAATACGGTATACAATCTCATGCTTGATGAGTGTTCAATTGCAGAGAGTATTGAAAATACGGTGGTGGACAATTTATATGTCATTCCATCTAATGTAAATCTGGCCGGAGCAGAGATTGAGCTTTTGGGCATAAATGATAAGGAATATATATTAAAGAGTGCAGTTGATTACATAAAAGAGGACTATGATTTTATTATTATAGATTGTCCTCCTTCACTCAACATGCTGACAGTCAATGCAATGACTACTGCAGATACAGTTCTTGTTCCTATTCAGTGTGAATATTATGCCTTGGAGGGACTTAGTCAGCTGATTCATACAATCAATCTGGTGCAGGAGAGACTTAATCCGGAGTTACAGATTGAGGGAGTTGTTTTCACCATGTATGATGTCAGGACAAATCTGTCAAATCAGGTTGTAGAGACAGTAAAAGAAAATCTGGATACAAAGATTTACAATACAATGATTCCAAGAAATATCAGATTAGCTGAGGCACCATCATATGGTATTCCGATAAATATGTATGACAGTAAATCGGCCGGAGCAGAAAGCTACAGAAATCTGGCAAAGGAAATAATAGCAAGAAAGGATATTTAAGAAAGTATGGCGGCAAAAAAAGGATTGGGTAAGGGACTTGATTCATTAATTACAGATAAGGTATCAAAGCCGGTAAAACCAAAGAGCAATCATGCAGCGGATGCTGTAATGATAGATATTAATAAGGTAGAGCCTAACAGAGAACAGCCTAGAAAGAAATTTGATGAGGATGCACTTATAGAGTTATCAGAATCAATAAAACAGTTTGGCATTTTACAGCCTTTACTTTGCCAGGAAAGGGATGATTACTATGAATCGTCGCAGGTGAGCGAAGATGGAGAGCAGCAAAGCTGGCAGGTCTAAAGGAAGTCCCTGTCATAATCAAAAAATTGACCAATCAGCAGATTATGGAAATCTCCCTTATAGAAAATATTCAGAGAGAGGATTTGAATCCAATTGAGGAGGCTTTGGCATACAAGCGTCTGCTTGAGGAATTTAAACTGAAGCAGGATGATGTGGCAGAGAGAGTATCAAAGAGCAGAACAGCAGTTACCAATTCAATGCGTTTACTCAAGCTCAATGAAAAGGTACAGCAGATGGTGATAGATGAAATGCTCACTACAGGCCATGCAAGAGCATTACTTGGTATAGAAGATCAGAATCAGCAGTATGTGGTAGCACAACAGATTTTCGACCAAAAGCTAAGTGTCAGGGATACAGAGAAGCTTGTTAAATCATTACAGAAGAACAAGAAAAAGACAAAGTCTGAAAAACCGGTTAATCCTCAGATGGAAGCAATCTACAAGGATCTTGAGGAAAAGCTTAAAAAGAATATGGGAACAAAGGTTCTAATTAACAGGAAAAATGAAAATTCCGGAAAGATAGAAATAGAATATTATTCTCATGATGAGCTGGATAGAATAGTAAACATGCTCAATTCAGTCCAAAATCAATAGAAATAATTAGATAGTATTTAGATTTTGTATATTTAATGAAAAAAATAATAAAGTCATACAGAAAATGAGACAAAGAGACTATTTAAATTTTATGCAAAATGTACGACAATATAGATAGGAGTAAAAAATGATTTCTGAATATTTAGGATTCGATTCCGACTACATTATATTAGGATTGGCGGGAGTGGTAATTATTCTGCTCATCCTCATAATTATAAATATGGTGCAGATCGGTAAGCTCAAAAAAAAGATACAAAGTGTTTATGAGTGGAAAAACTGCAAAGTCATTGGAGGACACAATTATCAAGAGACTTGACGAGGTAGATGAACTTGTTGCAGCAAACTCATCAATCAAAAAGAATATAGAAGAATTATTTGCTAACATGAAGTGTTCATACCAGAAGGTAGGACTTGTGAAGTATGATGCATTCAATGAGATGGGCGGAAAGCTAAGCTTTTCACTTGCCATGTTAAATGGAAAGGATGATGGCTTTGTACTCAATGCCGTTCACAGTCGTGAGGGCTGTTATACATACATCAAGGAGATTGTTGGCGGAAATTCCATTATTGTTTTAGCAGATGAAGAGCAGGAAGCGTTGAATATGGCCAAGGAGGCAAATATGCCTGCAGAAAAATAACAATGGGGTGTTTTAGTTTATGAGGATAAAAGCAGTCAGCAGCTTAGTTGGCGGTGAAGTACTTGCGGAACCAATACTAACAGAAAAAAATGATATTTTAATACCAAATGGCACAAGGATTAAGCCTGATTATGTGCCACTTATAGAGTCACTTGGAATAGAATCAGTGATGGTAGAGGATCCGTATGAGAATTACGAAAGTCCGAATTCTATAGTAGACCCGGCTATTTTCGACAAATACGTGAAAAAAGTGCGTAGACTGATGGAAAGCCATATATATCATGATGGCAAATCCTTAAAGGAATTTGAAATAATCGCAAATGATATTGTCCATGATATAAATGATATGCCATATGACGTGATTGTTGATATAAAAGAGCGTAATTCGGACTTATATGAGCACACAGTCATGGTGACACTTTTATCAGTACTTGTTGCAAGAAAGCTAAAGCTTGACGAAAAGCGAAAGTATAACATAGCGGTGGGATGTTTATTACATGACATCGGGCTGCGTTTTATTGTCACACGATATAAAAACAGGGATTTTTCCAATGCAATCTGCGGAGCTTTTTGAATATAAAAAGCATACCATTTTAGGATATTCGGCATTGGATGAGGAAAGCTGGATAGCGCCAATATCAATGAAGATGGTTTTATCACATCATGAGAATATGGCAGGCACAGGTTTTCCTATGAAGCAAAAGAATAAAGAACTGGAATGCAGAATAATTCAGGCATGTGATGCGTTTGATTCGCTGATAAGCGGTATGGAGTGTAAGCGTATTTGTGTGCAGGAAGCCATAAATCAGATAAAGGAAAATGATGGCGGCAGATATGATAACAAAATTATTAAGTGCCTGCTATCATCAATAGCCAGATATCCTGTCGGTACAACAGTAAAGACCAATGCTGAAGAAGAGGGAGTAGTAGTTTCCCAGACAGTAGATCCGGAGAATCCTATTATCATGATTTTTGGAAATGAAAATAATGGCAAATTGATGCTTCACAACAGATTGAATCTCATGCTTGATAAAAACATTTCAAATTCTTCAGGTAATTTAAAGAAAAGAGAAATAAGTAATGCACCAATTCCTCAGAGCAATAGGATTTTCAGATATAACAAAGAAACAGTTAAACGAGGTAATTAACAATATAATTGATAAGCCGGAAAAACTAAAGGTAACAAAGGATTCAGAGGGCAATGAATTTGCCGAGCTGTCATGTGATGTGGCACCCAATATGGGAATTACAGTCAGAGGAATATACAATGACGATGATAGCTTTGACATAGATTATTACTATCCGTATTTCACGGGAAGCGAAAAGACTACAAATGAGATAATAGATATCGAAAAGCACTCAGAGAAGGAATCATATGCAGGCGTATGTGATGACCCTAATCTCGGCGTAACACTTATATTTTATCTGCAGAATGTGTGTGATTATCTGTCAGAGAAGGCATACATAAACATAGAGGTAAGGGCAAAGGGAGCAGTGCTCTCAGGACTATCAGTTGATGGCTGTATTTTGCTACCAATGAAACAAAAAAAGGCTAAAACATTAAATACAGTTGATTCAGACAAAAAAGATAGAAAGCAGCTTATTGCAGAGGCCAGGGATGGCGATGAGGGCGCTATGGAAAGCCTCACAATGGAAGATATAGATTTATACTCATCCATTACGAGAAGAATCCAAAACGAGGATATTCTTTCAATCGTAACAACATATTTCATGCCATATGGCATCGAAAGTGACCAGTACAGCGTGCTGGGAGATATTATTGAGTTAACAGAAGAAAAAAAATATCATTACAAATGAAAAAATATATTGCATAAAAGTATCATGTAATGATATAATATTTAGCGTGTGTATAAACAAAAATGACCTCATCGGTGAGCCGATGGTTGGCAGACGTTTCAAAGGAAACATCTGGATGCAGGGTAGTATTTGTTTGTAATATACATTTGTTTTCATAGTTAAATGGATATAACAAGCGCCTCCTAAGAGAAAGCCGAGGCATTCCCCAAAGGGAAAAAATGAAAAACAACTTTCAGTTCGAATCTATTCTGAAAAATGCTAATGGTGACAACAAAGCATTCCCCAAATTGGGGAACGTTCTAATGTTACCAAATCGAAAAAATCTGTAGATTGACAACTCGAAAAAGAGTTGATAATCTTATATATGGCCGAAGGGAAAAATCCCAGAAACCCAGTAAAATCAAGGGTTTGCGGCATGTGTCGTCATAGCTCAGCTGGATAGAGCACTCGCCTCCTAAGCGAGGGGTCGGAGGTTCAAATCCTCTTGGCGACGGGCTTCAAAGCGTTCGAAAATGTTAGCTGGATTAGCTGACAGCGAACGCTTTTCTTATTTTCTAATCACGTTCGTGACATGAAATTCCATTCAAAATGATCCATTTCCAGCTAACACAATCCGATTTTTGTTAGCTGACAGCTAATCAAAATCACCGGTTTGCAAACATGGTTTTTCAAGAGTCCAGCTAACATTTGGGTTCCGCTCTGTTGTCACCCCTTATTTGGGGATGTAAATCAGAGAAAAGGCAGGAAAAGAAACAATCTCTCCGAAACCTGCAAACATAAATTAGCTGAAACAGTATTCAATTCTATTAGCTACAGCTAATAGTCAAACGGCAATGTCTGTTTGGAACTTTTCTTACAACAAAAGTTCCAGGCAGGCATTTTTTATTTCCTGAATCCTGGAGGAAAGGAGTCAAGATGACTGATGCAAACAGACAATCAGGAGAAAAAGAAGAAAGAATCATAGAAATTGAGATTGAACGTCTCCGCCCTTTTAAGGAGCATCCGTTTCAGGTGAAAGATGATAAGGAAATGTTTCTTCTGCAGGAAAGCATTGAGAAGTATGGAATATTAAATCCGCTGATCGTTAGACCGGTACCGGATGGCTACTATGAGATCATATCCGGCCACAGAAGAAAACATGCTGCGGAGAAACTTGGATACCGTAAAGTACCGGTGATCATCCGGGTATTAAGTGAAGATGATTCCATTTTAAGCATGGTAGATTCCAATCTTCACAGAGAACGGATCAGCTACAGTGAAAAAGCTTTTGCTTACAAACTGAAGAATGACGTATTAAAAAGAAAAAGTGGTCGAAAAAAGAGCCAAGTTGACCACAAAACACCAAGAAAGCGGGCAATAGAAATCATCAGTGAAGATTGTGGTGATAGCCCAAAACAAGTGCAGCGTTATATCTCACTGACAAAACTGATACCGGAAATGCTGCAGAAACTGGATGATGAGATCATTTCTTTTTGTCCGGCTGTAGAGATAGCTGCATTAAGTGAAAAGAGCAAAAGGAACTGCTTGTAGCAATGGAGTATGCACAGGCAATCCCATCACTCTCACAGGCCCAGAGGATCCGGCAAATGAGTAAAGAAAAGCAGTTGTCACTGGAAAAGATGGAAGAAATCATGTGTGAGGTTAAAAAGGGTGAAATCACAAGAGTGGCTTTCACAAACGAACAGCTACATAAGTATTTTCCGAATTCCTATACACCGGCAATGATGAAGCGGGAAATACTGGCACTGTTGAAATTATGGAAAAAAGAATCATGGGAAAGTTAAAGGAGGAAGAAATCATGTGTAAAGTTATATCCGTAGTAAACCAGAAAGGCGGCGTTGGAAAGACCACCACAACCGTAAATGTAGGCATTGGACTGGCAAGAGAAGGTAAGAAAGTGTTGCTGATCGACGCGGATCCACAGGGAAGTTTAACAGCAAGTCTTGGATATGAGGAACCGGATGATCTTCGCATCACACTGGCAACGATCATGATGGATGTCATCAACGAAGAAGAAATCTCTCTGGAAGATGGTATCTTACATCACCAGGAAAATGTAGATCTACTTCCGGCAAATATTGAGCTTTCTGCCCTGGAAGTAACGATGGGAAATGTTATGAGCAGAGAAATGATCATGAAGGAATATATCGATGCGATAAGATGCCGATACGATTATATCCTGATCGACTGTATGCCAAGCCTTGGTATGATGACAATCAATGCACTGGTCTCTTCTGATTCTGTTCTGATACCTGTGCAGGCCGCATATCTGCCTGTTAAAGGACTTCAGCAGCTGATTCTTACAGTAAAGAAAAGACTGAACCGAAAACTGGCGATTGAGGGCATTCTCCTGACTATGGTAGATTTCAGAACCAATTATGCAAGGGACATTGCATCAAGAGTACATACAACCTACGGAAGCCAGATCGAGGTAATTTGAAAATGTGATCCCGATGTCTGTAAAAGCTGCTGAGACCAGTGCAGAGGGAAAAAG